>Ga0265295_1001869_pt1 | contig 35548 bp, 30 predicted proteins | sample Munlansysbiofilm_FD_192503 | JGI IMG/M metagenome (GOLD analysis project Ga0265295, IMG submission 192503) | Leachate microbial communities from a municipal landfill in Southern Ontario, Canada - Methane capture system biofilm | ecosystem: Engineered > Solid waste > Landfill > Unclassified ... | reverse complement strand
AGAAGAAAATAGTGTAATTAATACCCGATGCGAGCATTGCTTCCATAACTTCGCCAGAGCAGGGCGCACAACAGGAGTGCAGAAGCACTTTACGGTGTCCCTGAGGTAACTCTAGGACAGGTCTTTTGATATCAGTGACGGTAACCATGGCAGTGGAGAAAAAATATTACAAAAGATCATTTTAGAGTATTTTGGCTCTGAATTCAGGGCTTGGGCTTATTATGCCGTATTGCTTTGTTGCGTCCGGGTACCGGGAAAGACAGTTTCCCACAGTTTGTTTACCACCTCGCGTTCGGCAAGCAGTAAATCGTTGTCTATCCGTGCCTTTTCCTGGTCGCGCAACCTGACCGCGTGTTGTGTTTTGCGCAACGTCCGGTAGGCATCAGCCACTTCACGGGCCAGTTCTTCGGGAATAAAACCACCTTCCGCAGCAATGTTAAGCAATGTAATATTGCCAAGGTTATCCAGCAGCCTGGGGTATTGATACGAATAGGCCAACACCAGATATTGAGTAATGAATTCAATATCAACCATACCACCGGTATCATGTTTTACGTCAAACATGCCAGAATTGTTGGGGTGACCGGCCCGCATTTTGGCTCGCATGTCGATAATATCCTGCCTGAGTTGTTCCCGGTCTCTTTCTTTAAGCATAATATTACGGCGGATCTGTTCAAACCGTTTGCCTATAGCCTTGTCGCCCGCACAGAAGCGGGCACGGGTCAATGCCTGGTGCTCCCAGGGCCAGGCGTGCTCAAGCTGGTATTTTTCGAAAGTATCAACCGAGATGGCCAGCAGGCCGGCGTCGCCATCGGGTCGCAGGCGCAGGTCAATTTCGTACATCCGTCCTGAAGAGGTCATGCTTGAAAGCCAGGTACTTAGGCGTCGTCCCAGTTTTGCGTACACCTCAAGCGCGTAGTCGGCCGGGTCATCAAAAAGCAGCACCAAATCAAGGTCAGAGGCATAGCCCAGTTCTTTGCCCCCCAGTTTGCCATAGGCGATTACGGCAAAACGCGGATAGTCTGGCACTTCGTCAGCCGTTTTTTCCGGTTTGGGTTTAACGGCGGGCCAAATGCGTCTCAGGCTTTCTTCCAGCAACAGGTCGGCCAGGGCAGACAGGTGATCGGCCAGTTTTTCTACCGACAGGCCGCCAGACAGGTCCTGGGCCAGTAACTGGAAGCTGATCTGTTTTTGTACATCACGCATGATGTTCATTTGTTGTTCGACATCGGGCTGTCCGTCTTGCAATACACAGGCATCCAGGTCTTTACTTAATTGCGTGGCCACATGAGAAAAATCCACGTTTTGCATTAATGTTTGCCAGTCGATCAGCCCATCAAGCAAAATCGGGTTGCGGATCAGGTAACCGGCCGCCCAATGACTGGCCGACATGATACGGGCCACTCTGGCCAGGGTTTCTGGGTACTCGGCCAGCAGGGCAATATAGGCACTGCGTTGCGCAATCGCTTCAACCAAGTCGAACAGGTTACCGCAGGTCAGTTGTGGATCATCGGTTTTAGCAGCAGTTTCCAGTAATTTGGGCAGCAGTTTTTTCAGCCGTGTGCGGCTTGAGCCCGAAAGGGTACGAATACGGCTACTGTTTAACAATGCCTTAATTCTGTTTTCAATATATTCATGGTTTTCCGGTGCGAAAAACTGTTGGGCCAATTCAGGCGGATCAATGTTTTCAGGGATATCCTGGTGATTCCGATCATGGGCGACAGATGGGGATTCTTCGCCCATGCCGGCAATCCGGAAGGCGTTGCGAAAGGACCGGGATACAACCTGGCGGTGTTCGTTCAGCTGTAACCGGAATGCTTCCGTTTCCATGTTCATGGCCTTGGCCAATGCGGCAAATCGTTGTGGGTCTGCCGGCAACAGATGGGTTTGTTCATCTTCACGGTATTGCAGCATATGCTCTATGCGCCTTAAAAAGCGATACGCATTTTCCAGTAACAGGCCTTCTTCCTTGGTAATGAGTCCCATGCTTATTTCGGCATGAAGGGCAGGTAGCAAGCCCCTGAGTTGCAAGGATGGCATTCTGCCACCACGAATCAGTTGGGACAGTTGCACGGTAAATTCAATTTCCCGAATACCACCTTCACCCAGTTTGATGTTGTGAATGCTGTCTACGCCATTGCGGTTAAGGGCCTTGCGTTGCCAGTCCTGGCGAATCTGTTCGCGTAGCTGGCGCAAAGAGGAAAGGGCGTCAAAATCAAAATATTTGCGGTAAACAAATGGTGTGCACAGGCTTTTCAGCTGGGCAATATCTTCTTTGGGCGCGCTTTGTTCAAAATATTTGACGGGGATGATGCGTGCCTTGAGCCAGGCATAGCGCTCCCATTCTCGTCCCTGGGTAATCAGGTAGTTTTCCAGCGCATCAAGACTCCATGCCAGCGGCCCGGCGTCACCATCGGGACGCAAACGCAGGTCGGTTCGGAAAACTTGCCCATCGGCATTGATTTCTGACAGGACTGGCATCATGCGTTGGGTCAGGCGGCCATAAAATTCGTGATGACTTAGGGGGCGTCGCCCCGTTGTTTCGCCTTCCTGGGCGTATAGCATGATTAGGTCGATGTCAGAAGAGACATTCAATTCTTTGCCGCCCAGCTTGCCCATGCCCAGAATAATCATTTCCATGGGCTTGCCTGTTTCAGGGTCAATGGGTTCACCATGGGTTCGCACCAGCTCGTGCATGATGCTCATATAAGCTTGTTTAACAGCCAGATCGGCCAAAAAACTCATGCATTGAGTGACCTCTTCAAAACAGGCCTGGCCATTGATATCCCGCACCATTAAGGTGCAGAAAACCCGGTTCCTGAGTTTGCGCAAAACGGGCTTGCACTGTTCGGTGCTTAGGGGTTGATTAACAGGCTGGCCGCTTGCTTGCTGCGTAAACCATTGCTCAATGATGGCTGGTGTAAGGGGATGCAAAATATCCTGGCACAGTTCGGTTTCCAGTTGTTCATTCATTTCAATTTTACGGCGCAGGTAACCGGACCATTCAAGGGCGCGGATCAAACTGTTAGTTGGTTTCATGCTTTCTCAAAAAATGTAAGGTTATGTCTAACGACTGTTTCTATGACCTGAGGCAATACACTATTGGATATAATACACTGGACTGTAACCATGAGATGAGAGCCGCCCCAGTGAGCGCAGCCAGAAAAGTTTTACGCTATTGCCTAATTTCCTTTATTGTTTTTTTGATGCTGCTTGCTGCCTTGTCATTAGGGGTGCGGTACTATCTGGCTCCAAATTTACATCAATGGCTTCCCCAAATCCAGGCATATATTAGTAAGAAGATTGACCTGGACGTTCGCGCTGACCAATTGTTGCTGGCCTGGGATGATAGCCCGGTCTTGCAATTAAAGGACGTAACGGTTGAAAACAGTGAAAAAAATGAATACTTGAAAATTAAATCCATTTCGGCGGGCGTTAATTGGCTGGATCTGTTGCGCATGCGTCCATTTTTGTCTGAAATCAGTGTCCATAATGCTGCCCTGAATATACGCAGGGATCCAGACGGAAGCATACGTTTACTGGGGCAAACATTAACCGGGCAGGGTAAAAATACACAGTCTGGTGACGCTGCGGGGAATGATGAGTTGTCATCATTGGCGGGTTGGTTGTCATCTTTGTCTTCGCTTAACCTGAAAGATGCCGATTTGATCTGGCTTGATGAGCAACGTCAGGCTCCGCCCTTGGTGTTGTCGGGCGTTACGCTTGATGTAAGGCCTGAAAACAAGGCGCTTGCTGTTTCATTAGTCGCCAATTTACCCGAGCAGCTTGGGCATTCCCTTGCCCTTGACGCTACCTTGAAACAGGCTGTGGCGCCTGATGGGGAATGGCAATGGAGCGGTGAAATAAATTCAAAGTTAAATGGTTTGTCCTTGCTTGATCTTGCACCCTGGCTAAACGTGCCCGAGCAGCTTCGGTCCGGCTATCTTAATCATGCCGCTATTGTGCTGGATGTAAACAACAATAAAATCGGCAATATCTCACTGGATGCCGAGGCAAGAGATTTCAGGCTGGAAGATCATTTAAGAAAGCATGCTTTTATTGTTGCGTCCAGTCTTTTAAAATTAAAGCTGGATACCAGTTTCAACAATATTCAGGCCGAAATTAATCGGCGTTCAAGTACCGGCAAGGTAGAGCAAATAACCCTTGAGGATTTGGCCAATGCCAGTCCATGGGGGTTTGATTTTATTGCCAGGCAGTTTTTTTATGACGACAAAACGTCTTTTAATGAGCCTGTCAGCCTTGATGAGGTTAATGTAACGGGCAGTTTTCAGCGCGATGAACAACAGTTCCCGTCGGTAAGTATACGGCAGGGAAGCATTCAAAATGAAGATATTCATATCAAGGTCAATGGCAGCTGGCGTTTTGATCCCAATTCGGATAATGGCATTGTCGATCTTCAGGGGAATTTGCAATATTTGAAATTGCCACATTTATATCGTTATTTACCCAATGTCATTGATGAAGAGGCCCTGGACTGGCTAACTCATGCCTTCAAGGATGGCTACCTTAATAATGCCCCTTTTACGCTTAAAGGTGTGATTGACCATTTTCCTTTTGGGCTCAGTCCACAATCGGGTGATTTTCAGGTAAAGGGCACTTATCATAATTTGGCCCTTGACTATCACCAGGATGAAATAAAGGGGCGCAAATGGCCGGTTGTCTATTCGGAAAATGGCCAGTTTGACTTCCTGCGCGATCAGATCGCCCTGCAGTCAGGACATGCGTATTTTTTGGGCAGGCAAGATGAAAAAATTAACCTGAATGATTTTTCAGGACTGGTCTCCAATCTGGAAAAAGGAACCGAAGTTGAATTGCTGGCCGATTCAACGGCGCTGGCCAAAAACTATCTTGCGTTTACCCGAACCACGCCGTTGGGCTACCTGATTAATAATGCGTTAGATACTGCCAGCGCGACAGGTGCCTGGCAGATTCCGCTGCGTCTGTTTATTCCAGTTAATGATGCGGATAATGCCAAGGTAAGCGGAACCATTCATATTCAGGATGCCGACTTTCAATTTGAGCCCGACTATCCATGGCTGCGAAAAATGAATGGTTCATTGCGGTTTGATGAAACAGAGTTGCTTGTGCAAAAACTCGAAGGGACCATGCTGGGCGGGCCTGTTGCCCTGGAAGGCAATATCGGTTCGGCCGGTAAAACCTTGAATATGAATGGCACGTTTACCAGTGAAGGGCTTAGGGAGGTGTTGGCGGTTAAAGGCATGGGCCGGATAAAGGGGCAAGCCAATTACAAGGCGCGCTTTGATTTTCTGGCCGGTGGGAACGTCAATGTACAGGTCAATTCTTCCTTGCAGGGGCTGGCTTTGGATTTTCCGTCAGAAGTGGGGAAATCCGCCGCTGTGTCAAAACCATTGGTGGCACACTGGTTAAGTAATGCCAATAAAAATAACGATCATGTCCGGGTGCTTGAGCTGGACCTGGGGCAAGGTGCCGTCAAGGCGATTTTTGAGCGGGATACCCGCTTAAACACCGGGGCTTTCTTTTCCAGGGGTGGCATAGGCTTGCTGGTCGCTCCTTCAATACCCGACACTGGTTTGAAAATATCCGCCAAACCGGCGTACATAGATGTTCAGCAATGGCTGGATATTGTTGATGAGTTTGAAACGGAAAAAACCTCTGGCAAGCAGGTTCAGGTGTTTCCTGATGTGGCGGCATTGGAGCTGGATGCTGCCTCTTTGCGCTATTTATCGCAAACCATTGCGCAGGCCAAGGTCTCAGGCATAAAAAAAACCAAATCATCAGCCTGGGGTTTCAGGATTGATGCTGAAGCGGTAGCCGGAGATATTGAGTGGGTGCCAGGCAAGGCTCCTCATGAGGATTTTGTGGCGGCCCGATTTGACCGTCTGGCTTTAAATTCGGGGTCTGGGGATGAAGGGGAGAACAAGGCTCGGGAAAATAAAAAAAGTCATAAAATATTGGACTTGCCAAGGCTTGATATTAGCGCTCAACGGTTTTCGGTCTTTGACAGGGCATTAGGTTCGTTTGCGCTTCAAGGACAGAAAAGAACCCGACAGGGCAATTGGCAGATTAATAATCTGGCCATCAGTAATTCTGCCGGCTCCTTTTATGGTACGGGTGTGCTTAAAACAGAAAACAAAAGTACGGGGCTGGATTTTAAACTAAACTTGAATTTTCTGGACTTAGGTAAATTGTTATCTGTTTTGCTAGAGAAAACAGTGGTTGCCGGTGGTAAAGGATATATACATGGTGAATTGAAATGGCCCGATATTACTGATCTGGATTTGAATCAGATAAGCCTTAATCTTGACAGTCAGATTACAGAAGGCAGATTGCTGAGTATTGATTCGAAAGTGGCCAAGGCGCTGGAGTTGCTTGCCCTGCAATCAATTGGCAGAATTCCCGAGTTTGGCAGTACACTGGGTAATTCCTTCAAGGATGGGGTCAGTTTTGATACGGTCAGGTCTAAACTGGAAATGGCGCGGGGTGATGTGCAGGTTTCTGATTTTCGTCTTAATGGCCCGGCAGTGGCAATGGTGGCTTCCGGTACGACCAATATAAATACCGAAGCCCTTGATTTTCAGGCGGTGGTGGTGCCTAATCTGGATATTAGCGGTGCCGCCATTTTGACGGGGGTAATTGTTAATCCTGTGGTTGGGGTAAGTGCCTTTCTTTCCCAATGGCTATTACAGGCACCGTTGCAACGTTCGTTAACCGCAAGATATTTTGTGCGGGGCACCTGGAGTGAGCCTATAATTAATGATGCCGTTTTACCAACCGAAGAAGAGTTGAAAGAGAAAGAGGCGAGCAAAAAAATTGATGATTTATATAGAAGTAATTGAGTAATTAATTGAACAGGTTGGAAATGAAAAAAACAGGATTGCTGGCGATAACCATGATGATGTTGGCTGGCTGTGCCTCACAGGGCGGTAATTCGGCGCAGGATTCAAGTGTCACCCGTTATATGTGTAACAAGGTAACCACCGTGGCCGACGTGCAGAACGGGACGCAAGCTCCGTCTGAACAAACCTATCCGTGTACCCAGGAAGAGTTTGAATCCATGAACAAGGTTTATGACTCTTTGGATGCACTGAAGAAAAGCCTTTAAGGTCTTTGGTAAACAGGTGCTGCAAAATATTTTGATGGGGATAAAAAGGCTTCATGAAAACATGAAGCCTTGATTGAGTGTTACGGGCCGGTAAAATTATTTGCTGGCAAATAACATTATTTTTTGAACAGGATTTTGTCAAACAGTAAACCGGCAAATGCGGCAAGCGTTGCCACGGCCGCCCATGGCGTGTCGTTTGATGTGCCCATGATAACGATGACATAGGCGGCGGTGCCAAATAGGGTGCCAAAAATAGCTCTTATGGCAAAATAGGCCCAGTTTTCGTCTTCGATGGCTTTGCTGTTGGCGGGTGCGGAAGTAAAGCGGCAATGGTGATGGTCAAAAAGGCGCGTTGCTATTGAAATGATAGAACCCAGGGCGCCGAAGAACATGGCGATAAAACTGACGGACCAGGTAATGAGTGCGGTAAACAGGCCGAAAATAATCAGGCCAATGACGAAACCCCCGTTTGAAAAACGTGGTTTGTGAAATTCTTGAGTTTGATCTGGTGTTTCTGCAGAAGTGTTTTGATGATCAACATCAGTCATGAGTTTATACCCCTTGAAAAATAATAAAATGTGTACGTACAAATATTGGCTTAATGCTTTTAAGTATGTATTAAAGTGTATTGATTTAATGCCCGAGGTGCAACAATGAAACGGAATATTCTACTAATCCTTGCGATTTCTTTAACATTATCTGCTTGTGTATATGGTGTTGGCGCTGCCGGCGGAAGCGGTGGCGTGGCCGTTGGTGTCGGTACAGGCGTTGCATTTTGAGTATTTTTGACAAATTAAACATAAAAAAATGATGGTTGTCCGGTTTTTTGGGTAAAATGACTGGTTATACTATTAATTTTTCCGCAATATAAAAGGTTTATTTACATGCAGGCAACGGTAGAAACTCTTGAAGGCCTTGAGCGCCAGGTAAATCTAGTCATATCGTTAGACGATATTGAAAAGGACGTTAAAACACAGCTGCAACGTGTAGCCCGTACTGCCAAAGTACAGGGTTTTCGTCCAGGCAAGGCGCCTCTTTCTGTCATAGAACGCAGTCATGGACCTGGCATCCGCTACGATGTTATTAATCAAAAAGTGGGTCAGGAATTCGACAAAATCATCAAGGAAGCCGATTTGCGTGTTGCAGGTATGCCTTCCATCGAGCCCAAAACAGAAGGGGTTGAAGAAGGCCAGGTTGGTTTTGTGGCTAAATTCGAAATCTACCCTGAAGTGACCCTGCCCGATCTTTCCTCACTGGAAGTGGTGCGCTTTACGGCCGACGTTGGCGATGAAGAAATTAACCGTACCGTTGATATCCTGCGTAAACAGCGTGCCACTTACGAAGCCAGTGAAGATCGTGCGGCACAAAATGATGATCGCATTACACTGGATTTCGTTGGTACCATTGATGGTGTTGAATTTGAAGGTGGGAAAGCTGAAAACTTCCCGTTCCTGCTGGGTCAGGGGCGCATGTTGCCCGAGTTCGAAGAAGCGGCAATTGGTCTGAAAGCGGGTGAAAGCAAAACTTTCCCCTTGTCTTTCCCCGAAGATTACCAAGGCAAGGAAGTTGCTGGAAAAACGGCTGAATTTACCATTACGGTTAAAGAAGTGGCCGAACCGGTATTGCCCGAAGTTAACGAAGAGTTTGCCAAATCATTGGGGCAGCCAGAAGGCAACACCGAGAAACTGCTTGCCGAAATCCGCAGCAACATCGAACGTGAAGTCAATAACCGTATCCAGGGCCGCACTAAAGGCAGCGTCATGGATGCCTTGGCCAATGCAGCCACTTTTGATATTCCCAAAGCTTTGGTGGAAAATGATGTGCAAGCCCGTGTAGCTGCCGCTCGCGAAGAGCTCAAGCAACGTGGTGTACCTAACGCCGACCAAATGCCTATCCCTGCTGAAACCTTTGCACCAGAATCCGAGCGTCGCGTACGTTTGGGTCTGTTGGTTGGAGAGTTGGTTGAGCAGGCCAAATTGCAGGTAACACCGGAACAGGTTCGTACCCGTATCGAAGAGTTTTCTCAAAACTACGAAAAACCAGAACAGGTTATCAGCTACTATCTGTCTGATCGCCAGCGTCGTGCCGAAATTGAAGCGGTTGTACTTGAAGATAACGTGGTTGATCATGTTTTGTCTTTGGCAAACGTGGCTGAAGAAACCGTCGCTTTTGATGATTTAATGGGAACAATGTAATGATGCACCGTTTTACCGATTTTTATGCGTCCATGCATGGGAGCGAGTCGGTGACACCGACCGGCCTTGGCTATATCCCCATGGTTATAGAACAGTCTGGTCGTGGTGAAAGATCATATGATATTTATTCCCGTCTTCTGAAGGAGCGCGTTATCTTCCTGGTGGGGCCGGTGAATGATCAGTCGGCCAATCTCGTGGTTGCGCAATTGTTGTTCCTCGAATCGGAAAATCCTGACAAGGATATCTCCCTGTATATCAATTCGCCTGGCGGTGGTGTTTATGCGGGTCTGGCCATTTACGACACTATGCAGTTCGTCAAGCCTGATGTCTCTACATTGTGTACGGGTATGGCTGCCAGTATGGGGGCTTTCCTGTTAAGTTCAGGGGCCAAAGGCAAGCGTTACAGCCTGCCTAACTCACGCATCATGATTCACCAGCCTTTAGGGGGTGCACAGGGCCAGGCAACCGATATCGAAATTCAGGCCCGTGAGATCCTCAGCCTGCGTGATCGCCTGAACCAGATTCTGTCCAGCAATACCGGTCAGCCTATTGAAAGAATCCGTGAGCATACCGAGCGTGATAATTACATGGCGCCCGAAGATGCACTGGCTTACGGTTTAATTGATAAAGTACTTACCACAAGGGCTGCAGGAGTATAGTTTTGCTATACTATCCTTAAAGGTAATATTCATGGCCGACCTTTTATACGGTCGGCCTTTTTTGCGAGATATATATACTTAATATGGCAGATAAAAACAGTTCTTCCGATGGCAAAGTTTTGCATTGTTCTTTTTGCAATAAAAGTCAGGATGATGTTCGCAAGTTAATTTCAGGACCCGGTTCGATTTTTATTTGTGATGAGTGTATTGCGCTGTGCAATGAAATTATCCGGGACAGTGCACATGAAGATGCTCGCGAGCTTATCAAAACAGAGTTGCCAACCCCGGCACAAATCAAGGAATTCCTTGATCAGTACGTGATTGGGCAAGATAAGCCCAAGCGCAGTTTGGCGGTGGCCGTTTACAACCATTACAAACGCATCCGTCACGGCGAGCTGAACAAAGATGAAGAGGTAGAGTTGTCCAAGAGTAATATTTTGCTCATTGGGCCTACCGGTTCAGGTAAAACCTTGCTGGCCCAAACGCTTGCCCGTCAGCTTGATGTTCCGTTTGTCATGGCCGATGCCACCACGCTTACCGAGGCCGGTTACGTTGGTGAAGACGTTGAAAATATCGTTCAGAAATTGTTGCAAAGCTGCGATTATGACGTTGAAAAAGCCCAGCGTGCCATCATCTATATTGATGAAATAGACAAAATTTCACGTAAATCCGATAACCCGTCCATCACTCGTGATGTGTCTGGTGAGGGTGTGCAGCAGGCATTGCTAAAATTAATTGAAGGAACGGTCGCTTCGGTGCCTCCGCAAGGTGGGCGCAAGCATCCCAACCAGGATTTTGTCCAGATCGACACTACCAATATCCTGTTCATTGTGGGTGGCGCTTTTGACGGCCTTGAAAAAGTCATTCAAAACCGTACCGAAAAATCCGGTATTGGTTTTGGTGCGCAGGTCCAGTCAAAATCAGAAAAAGGCGTAGGAGAGGTCTTTTCTGCGGTAGAACCCGAGGACATCATCAAGTTCGGCCTGATCCCCGAATTAGTGGGGCGTTTGCCAGTGGTGGCAACCCTGGAAGAATTGAATGAAGATGCGATGGTCAAAATCCTGACCGAACCTAAAAATGCGCTGGTCAAGCAGTTTCAGAAATTGTTTGCCATGGAAGACGTAGAGCTGGAAATTCGCCCTCAGGCACTGGTTGCCATTGCTAAAAAAGCATTGAAACGTAAAACCGGTGCTCGTGGTCTTCGTTCCATCCTTGAAGCCTCACTCATGTCCACCATGTTTGATCTTCCATCTTGCAAAAATGTCATTAAAGTGGTGCTCGATGAGGCCGCTGTTAATGGTACCGGCACCCCTTTACTTATTTTCAGTGATGATGCCGATACAGAAAAAACATCATCTTCCAGCACTAAATCCCGTAATTTAAAAAACGCAGCAGCATAAACAACATTTGTGTAGCATATGGAGACAAACCTTGAAATTCTGGGTTTGGTCTCCATATTCCTATCATTATTATTAATTACAGATTGTTTTCAAGGAAATTGCTTATGTCTGCGAGTCAAATTTTGCCTGCAGAATCAATTGAGTTGCCGTTGTTGCCTTTGCGCGACGTCGTGGTATTCCCCCACATGGTTATTCCTTTGTTTGTAGGTAGGCCCCGTTCCATTCGTGCCCTGGAGGCCGCTATGGAAGCTGGTAAGCAAATCATGCTGGTTGCCCAAAAATCGGCAAGCAAAGATGAACCGGCGCCTGAAGATATTTATGAAATTGGCAGTGTTGCCACTATATTACAAATGTTGAAGCTTCCCGACGGTACCGTCAAGGTATTGGTGGAAGGGCTTCAGCGTGCGCACATTGAAGAAATTCGCGATACAGAGTCCAATTTTATTGGCAAGGTAATGCCTATCGTTCCCTTAAGCGAAGATAGCGCAGAACTGGAAGCGTTGCGCCGTACTGTCGTGTCCCAGTTTGATCAATACGTCAAACTTAATAAAAAAATTCCGCAGGAAATCCTTTCTTCTTTAAACAATATTGAAGAAACCGATCGTCTGGCCGATACCATTGCCGCGCATTTGCCTTTAAAGCTGGAGCAAAAACAAAACCTGCTTGATGAGCTTGATGTGACCGCTCGTCTTGAAGCGTTGCTAAGCCAAATAGAGGCTGAGATTGATATCCTCCAGGTTGAAAGACGCATTCGTGGTCGCGTTAAAAAGCAAATGGAAAAAAGCCAACGCGACTATTACCTTAACGAACAGGTAAAAGCGATCCAGAAAGAGCTGGGCGAAGGCGAAGAAGGGGCGGATCTTGAAGAGCTTGAAAAGAAAATCGAAGCCGCCCAAATGCCCAAGGAAGCCCGTACCAAGGCCGATGCCGAGCTTAAAAAGCTTAAGATGATGTCTCCCATGTCGGCTGAAGCAACGGTTGTCAGGAATTATATTGATACCCTGATTGGCTTGCCCTGGAAAAAGAAAAGCCGCATTAATACTTCTCTTGAAAATGCTGAAAAGATTCTTAATGCAGACCATAACGGGCTGGAAAAAGTCAAAGAACGGATTATCGAATATTTGGCAGTTCAGCAGCGCGTTGATAAAGTCAAGGCGCCCATCTTATGTCTGGTAGGCCCCCCTGGCGTGGGTAAAACGTCATTGGGTCAATCCATCGCGCGTGCAACCAACCGCAAGTATATTCGCATGGCGCTGGGTGGTGTTCGTGACGAGGCCGAAATCCGAGGTCACCGCCGCACTTATATCGGCGCAATGCCAGGCAAAATTTTGCAAAACATGTCCAAGGTAGAGGTACGTAACCCCTTGTTCCTGTTAGATGAAATTGATAAACTTGGCATGGACTTCCGTGGTGATCCATCTTCTGCCTTGCTCGAAGTACTGGATCCAGAGCAAAACCATACGTTCCAGGACCATTACGTTGAAGTTGACTACGACTTGTCTGATGTCATGTTCGTGGCAACCAGTAACTCCCTGAATATTCCGCCGGCTTTGCTTGACCGGATGGAAGTCATTCATCTGTCGGGTTATACCGAAGACGAGAAAGTGCGCATTGCGCTTGATCACCTGATTCCCAAGTTGATGAAAAACAATGGCGTCAAAGAGGGTGAGCTTAAAATTGAGGAAAGCGCGGTACGTGATATTGTTCGCTATTACACGCGGGAAGCGGGTGTGCGGGCATTGGAACGTGAACTGGGTAAAATTTGCCGTAAAATCATCAAGGCAATCCTGATGGGGGCCAAGTCTACGTCCAGAACAGCGGCCAGTAAAGTTACTGCACCAACCATTACGGTCACCAATGAAAACCTGGGTGAGTACCTGGGGGTACGCAAATACACCTTTGGCATGGCCGAAAAAGAAAACCAGGTTGGCCAGGTAACCGGTCTGGCCTGGACAGAAGTAGGTGGAGACTTGTTAACCATCGAGGTAGCGGCAGTCACCGGTAAAGGGCTTATTCAGCATACCGGCTCTTTGGGTGATGTCATGAAAGAGTCCATGCAGGCCGCCCGGACGGTAGTCAGGTCGCGTGCACACCGGCTTGGTTTTGTCGATAGTATTTTCGAGAAAAAGGATATTCATATCCACGTTCCCGAAGGTGCCACGCCTAAAGACGGTCCTTCTGCAGGTATTGCCATTACCACCGCGTTGGTTTCTGCCTTGTCTGGTATTCCTGTGCGGGCAGATGTCGCCATGACCGGTGAAATTACCCTGCGTGGTGAAGTCCTGGCGATTGGCGGGCTAAAAGAAAAGCTGCTGGCTGCCCATCGCGGTGGCATTAAAACGGTGCTTATTCCCGAGGAAAACGTCAAGGATTTATCTGAGATTCCTGATAACGTCAAAAATCACCTGGAAATTATACCGGTGCGTTGGATTGATCGGGTTCTTGAGGTTGCCCTGGAACGTTTGCCAACACCATTGTCAGAGGCCGAAATTGCCAAGCTGGCCCAAGAAGCGTTGGCTGCAGGTAAAACCGCCGCCAGTGGTGATAGTCCGGTAAAGCATTAAGCTATTAAATATATTATTTAAGCTTTAATTTTAGCCAGACATAAAAAATCCAGATGAAAATCTGGATTTTTTATTGCCTGACAGTTTCAGGGTTCAAAAACCAAGGTCGTTCCGGAGGCGTTCTTTTTCCAGTTGCAGGTTTTGCAGTCGTTCAAACTCGGGATTTGATGAATTGATGCTGCCTGAATTGCTATTGCTGTTATTGACAGGAGCCGGGAAATTGGAAAATGGCGAACCTTCTCCGGTTTCGAAGGGAGCGGGTTCAGGACTTATTCCTGGTGTTGTACCCGGTACCGGAAAATTGGGCTGCGGTGCGGGGAAACCGTTGCCAATGTTGTCATTGTAGGTGGTTTGACTGCTATCAAGATTGTCGGTGGCTTCAAATAGCTGCTTATCGGAAGCAGGTGCAACAGGCGTTGGGAACGGGCTGGGTGGGGCCAGCGGTACTGCAGGAATGGCTTGCCTGAGATCGGGATTGATTTTAAGTGCATGAGGTTCGTCCGTCTCTTCAGTTGTTGGCTCTGCTTCAGTAACAGGTGATTGCGGTGCTGAAGAAGGAGCGGCAGCGGTGGGTTCCTGTGATTGGGGTTGGATAGTGGGCTGGGTTATGGGCTGATTCTGGCTTGTAGCGTCGTTACCGGATATGGCAGGCAAGATGCCGGGGGTTCCTGTTTGCTCAGGGTTGGATTCAGCAGGAAGCTGGATAGTGCCCGAGACAGTTGGTGCCAATTGGCTGCTATTATCCTGGGCCTGATGGTTCTGGATGTCCCTGACGGGCGCACGGGTAAAAACATCATAAACTGATCGCCCAATGAAAAACAGTACGCCAGCAGCCACAATGGCCAGAATAGTATTTGAAATAATTGGTTTTGCCATACTTATTAATAATGAAAACTTGAATGGGTTAATGGGACGGTCAGGTTCAGGCCTGATTAATTGAAAATATTATTGCCAAACTTATAAATGCCATCAAAGAAACGTTCTATGGCACTGACGTTCATCTCACTGGTGCTTTCACCCAGAATAATGATCTTGGTTTTGTATTGGCTGCCATTGTTGCTGCCCGTTTGGCCAGTATAGGCAGTGGGGGGCGTGTAGGCCAGCCGATTTTTATCAATACCACGGTCAGTTAGGGCTTTCATGAGTGTTAGCGAGCGTACTTCCTGCAATGTCTGGTTTAATTCGGCTGAGCCGGCATTTTCAGAAATGCTGTCGATAAGGACTTTGCGGTGGGGGCGGTCTTTAAGCAACTCGGCCACTTTGTTCAGATAGGCAGTGGCATTGGAAGACAGGCTGGCCGAACCGGGCAGAAACAAATCGCTGTCGCGAGAGGTAAGTGCGACGCCGCGGGCATCTTGCGTTATTTGAAGGTGACTCATTCCATTGTTGTCAGTGCTTAAGCTTGAGCATGCGCTTAGCAGACAAAAAAATGCAAGAGCGAAACCAAAACGAATGGATTTGAATGGTTGCATGAGCCTAAATATTGAGAATAAACAAAGGGTTAAATTGTAACCCAGATTGCGGTCGTAATTGTTTTGACAGCTTTGCAAGTTGATCAATTTTGTAACCAAGGCAGGTGTGGTGGGGGCAGTATTGCCTTGTCAGGCAGATCATTAATAACGGGTGGTTGATGATGTGTAGGGGGGGTAGGGGCAGGAAACAGGGCTGGACTGGTTAAATAAAAGAGGGGTGGGATAAGCCTTTTGCAGATAAAAGAAAGGAATAAACAGAAAGGTGAAGGGAAATAATGAGGGTTTGGTCTGTTTTACAACATTTAGGGAGGTTTTTTCCATGTAAACACGGCTTTTAATATGACAAAAGACAGAAAATGTTAGAATTGAACAATTATTGTATTTGGTAGAGACTGGAATAAATGAAATTTTTAACTGCACGAACTACGGGAACAAAAAGCAAAAGTTCCTAGTCGCGATCGTGAGAGTTCATAGTAGTAAAACTTTCTTGCAGTCTCATCATTAGCGCGACTAAAAACTAGTCGCGCTTTTATTTTTTATTAAGGCATTTAAATGATTCAGATTACCTTACCAGATGGTTCTCAGCGCCAGTTCACTAACCCGGTCAGTGTGGGTGAAGTGGCCACGACTATCGCGCCTAGCCTGGGTAAGGCCGCCCTGGCGGGTAAGGTGGCTGTAGGCTCTGAAGAAGCCAGTCTGGTGGATACCAGTTTTGTCATTACACAAGATGCGCGCCTGTCCATCGTGACTGCCAAAGACCCGGAAGGCCTTGATCTTATCCGTCACTCTACCGCTCATTTGCTGGCCTATGCCGTAAAATCGCTGTTCCCCGATGCGCAAGTTACCATTGGTCCGGTTATTGATAACGGTTTTTACTACGACTTTTCTTACAAGCGTGCTTTTACACCAGAAGATCTGCAAAAAATTGAAAAGAAAATGCACGAACTGGCCAAAAAAGATGAAGTGGTTACCCGCGAAGAATGGCTGCGTGATGATGCGGTTGCTTTTTTCAAGGAACAGGGCGAACACTACAAGGCTGAAATTATTGCTTCCATCCCGTCTAATGAACCCATTAGCCTGTATCGTGAAGGCGATTTTATTGACTTGTGCCGTGGCCCTCACGTGCCTTCAACGGGCAAGCTTAAAGTTTTCAAGCTAATGAAAGTGGCCGGTGCTTACTGGCGTGGCAACAGCAACAATGAAATGCTCCAGCGTATTTATGGGACTGCCTGGGCGAACAAAGATGAGCAGGCGCAATATTTGCACATGCTTGACGAAGCCGAAAAGCGCGATCACCGCAAATTGGGCAAAGAGCTCGACCTGTTCCACTTTCAAGACGAAGGTCCTGGGCTGGTATTCTGGCATCCCAAGGGTTGGAGAATCTGGCAGCAGGTAGAGCAGTATATGCGTGATGTCTATAACGACAACGGTTACCAGGAAGTCAAGGCGCCTCAAATTCTGGATATTTCCTTATGGAAAAAAACCGGTCACTGGGACAACTACAAAGAAAACATGTTCACGACCGAATCCGAAAATCGGGTTTATGGCCTTAAGCCAATGAACTGTCCTGGTCATGTCCAGATATTCAATTCAGGCTTGCACTCTTATCGTGAACTGCCCATCCGTTACGGAGAATTCGGCCAGTGCCATCGTAATGAACCCTCTGGTTCCTTGCATGGCATGATGCGGGTTCGTGGCTTTACCCAGGATGACGGGCATATTTTCTGTACCGAAGACCAGTTGCAAGATGAATGTACGAATTTTACGGCTCTATTGCAAAAAGTTTATCGTGATTTTGGCTTTACCGATGTCCTTTACAAGGTTGCCACCCGCCCTGAAAAACGCATTGGCGATGACGCTGTGTGGGACAAGGCCGAAGAGGCCCTGATGGAAAGTCTGCGTCGTTCTGGCTGCGAGTTTGAAATCTCTCCCGGGGAAGGCGCTTTTTATGGTCCCAAAATTGAATACACCCTGAAAGACGCCATTGGCCGCCATTGGCAGTGTGGTACGGTTCAGGTGGACTTTTCCATGCCGGTACGCCTGGGCGCCGAATATGTCGATGCTTCCGATCAGCGTCGTGCACCTGTGATGGTGCACCGGGCCATTCTGGGCTCACTGGAGCGCTTTATCGGCATGTTAATTGAAAACTACGCGGGTGCATTGCCACCATGGCTGGCTCCCGAACAAGTGGTTGTATGCCCGATTTCCGAGGTTTTTTCCGAATACGCCAATAAAGTGGTGGATATTTTAAGCAAGCAGGGCTTTCGTGCTTCGGCCGATTTGCGTAATGAGAAAATCACTCGTAAAATCAGGGAAAACAGTATGCAAAAAGTGCCTTATATTCTGGTCGTTGGCGAAAAAGAACAGCAAAATGGTGCTGTGGCTGTTCGTGGTCGCGGCAACCTTGATTTGGGTGTATTATCTGTCGATGATTTCGTCGCACGTCTTCGCACTGATGTGGCTTTACGTCAGGATGTCAAGGCGTAATTTATTATCTTTTTAAGGAGTTGTTAACATCGCAACCGAAAAATCCCACCGTACAAATGCTGAAATACGCATTCCTGAAGTTCGTCTGATTGGTCTTGATGGAGAGCAGTTGGGCGTTGTGAAAACACTTGAAGCCATTCGCATGGCTGAACAGGCAGAAGTGGATCTCGTCGAGATCGCGCCTAATGCATCGCCTCCGGTTTGCCGTTTAATGGATTACGGCAAGTTTAAATACCAAGAGCAAAAGCGTTTGCATGAAGCCAAGGCCAAGCAGAAAGTGATTCAGGTCAAGGAAGTCAAGTTCCGTCCTGCCACCGACGAAGGTGATTATCAGGTCAAGCTTCGTAATGTACGTCGCTTTATCGACGATGGTGACAAAGCCAAGGTAACGCTTCGTTTCCGTGGACGTGAAATGGCTCACCAGGAACTGGGTATGCGTGTGTTAGAACGAATTCGGGAAGATCTGGGCGATACGGTCCAGGTCGAGGCCATGCCCAAGCTCGAAGGACGTCAAATGGTAATGGTGCTTTCCCCACGTAAAAAAGCCGTGGGTGGCAAGACTGAGCCTACCAAGTAATTCAGTTTTTATGACTCAATATATCCCGCTTTAACCGGCGGGAGTTTCTTTGGAAGTATAGCAATGCACGTATTATTCATCGTAGACCCATTGCCCTTGTTAAAAGCATATAAAGATACATCGGTCGCCATGATGCGTGCATTGATAAAGCGCGGCCATTCCATCAGTGTTGCCCTGCAGGGTGATCTGTTTATTGAAACCGGCCGGGTTTTCGTCCGTTCACGCACCATTCAAATTGAAGAAAATGCCAATTTGCATGGCCATGCCTGGTGGACCTATACCTCCGAAGACAATGAGCTCCCTGTGGTGCATTTTGATGCAACCATTATGCGCAAAGACCCGCCATTTGATATGGAATACGTGTATTCCACCCATCTGCTGGAGTATGCCGGGCAGCAAGGGGCTAAAGTATTCAACTCGGGAGCGGCTATCCGCAACCATCCCGAAAAATTATCGATTACTGAATTTGCCGAATTTACCGCGCCAACCCTGGTTACCCGTGATATGGCGCGAATCAGGCAGTTTCACGCCCAGCACCAGGATATCGTTGTCAAGCCGCTTGATGGCATGGGAGGCAGTGGCGTTTTTCGTGTCCTTCAAAATGAGGGCAATTTAAACGCGATTCTTGAATTACTGACCCAGGAAGGAAATAGAACCATTATGGCGCAGCGTTACATTCCTGAAATCACCAATGGCGACAAGCGCATCCTGCTTATTGATGGCGCTCCTGTTCCTTATGCGCTTGCACGGATTCCGCTGGCGGGTGAAACTCGGGGTAATCTGGCGGCAGGCGGACGCGGCGTGGCCCAAAAGCTTACCGAACGTGACCAGCAGATTGCGCAAGCCATTGCGCCTGTATTAAGGCAAAGAGGCCTGCTACTGGTGGGGCTTGATGTCATTGGTGATTACGTGACCGAAATAAATGTGACCAGCCCTACCTGCTTTGTTGAAATTACAGAGCAAACCGGTTTTGATGTGGCTGATCACTTTGCCCAAGCGCTTGAAAAAGCAGTTTTATCAGCATAAGGTTGTTTTATGACTGCGATTGCAATAATTGCACACATCCCTTTGGCGTCTGCATTGCATGATTGCGCAACTCATGTGTATGGAAATATAGAAAACTTTGTTTTTTTTGATATTGCGCCTGATGTGAATCCGGATCAAAAGGTAAATGAAATTGCCGGGCAGTTAAGCAATATGGCGGGCAATAACAATGCGGTGTTGGTGCTGGCCGATTTGGGCGGCGCAACGCCTGCCAATATTGGCGCAAGGGCGGTGCAGGTTTTGCAAGGCAGCGGTGTCAAGGCGCATATTCTTTCCGGCACCAATGCATGCATGATTTTAAATGCCATTCGTTACCGTGACAAACCTCTGGAAGAATTATGTGAATCTGTTTTCGAGGGTGGAAAAAAAGGCATGAAATGCATTGACCTTGCTAAAGATCAATGACTTCCGGTTATTAACGTATAAGATGAATTATGGCTTCAGTAGATATTATTATTAGCAACAAATTGGGATTACACGCCAGGGCGGCCGCAAAATTAACGCAATTGGCAAGTTCATTCAGCAGTGAAGTTTTTATCAATCGAGCATCGCAGCGGGTCAATGCTAAAAGCATCATGGGTGTCATGATGTTGGCAGCAGGCAAGGGTAGCGCGATCACGCTTGAAGCAATGGGTGATGACGCCTCAGAGGCCCTGCAGCAAATCGAAGCGTTATTCAACAATAAATTTGGTGAGCCAGAGTAAACATTAAGATTGGGCCTGCATATGAGAGAGTCAAAGGATACCCCCCCTTCAACCGCCGTTTTGCTCATGCGTGGCAAGGGGGTAGCCCGGGGGATTGCGATTGGTCGTGCGGTTATTATGGGCGCAGCCACCCTAGAGGTCGCTCATTACCGTATTACCGCCGAAGATGTTCCCCAGGAATGTGCCCGTCTTGATGCCGCCCTTGAGGCGGTTTATAACGATCTGCAGCATATTATCAAAACCCTGCCGGCAGATGCACCCAAAGAGCTGGCCCCTTTATTAAATGTTCACAGCCTGCTGGTTTCCGATCCCATGCTGTCAGAACAAACCCGTGAAATTATTGCCAGCCGCCAATACAATGCCGAATGGGCGTTAAGTACCCAGGGGCAATTGCTGGCAGATCAATTCTCGCTCATGGAAGATGAATATATTCGTGAGCGTGCCGCCGATGTAAATCAGGTTATAGAAAGGGTGCTACGGGTTTTATCAGGGATGGGTTCTTCCCTGTTGCCTGATATGTCCTTCGACATGGATATTAATTCTTCCATCGTCGTGGCGCATGATATTTCTCCGGCAGACATGCTTAAATTGCGTGGAGCCCGCTTTGCCGCTTTTGTTACCGATCTGGGTGGGGCCACTTCGCACACGGCCATTGTTGCCCGCAGCATGAATGTCCCTGCCGTGGTCGGAATGGGTAATATACGCAGCCTGGTTCGGGACAAAGACGTGTTAATTGTCGATGGCGAGACAGGCATTGTTATTGTTAATCCGTCTACGTTTATCCTGGCAGAATATCAGAAGAAACAGGATGCTTATATCCGGGAACGCGCCGAGCTGATTGTTCATAAAGATGAGCCGGCGATTACCCTTGATGGCAAAAAAATCAAACTTGAAGCGAATATAGAATTACCGCACGAGGTCGATGAGGTAATGAATCTGGGTGCTGATGGGATTGGCCTGTTTCGTAGCGAATTCCTGTTTATGGGGCGAGAAACCCTGCCCGATGAGCAAGAGCAATATGAAGCGTATTCGTATGTCCTGAAAACCATGCAGGGCAAGCCGGTTACCATTCGCACGCTGGATATCGGTTCAGATAAAACCCTTGATGGTGAAGCCACGGTTGCGGCCAATCCGGCATTGGGTTTACGGGCAGTCAGGTATTGTTTGTCGCGCCCTGAAATGTTCCAGACTCAATTAAGGGCCTTGCTCCGGGCTTCGGTGCATGGAAAACTAAGAATCCTGATCCCCATGCTGTCTCATCTGCATGAGTTGCACTCGGTTAAGCAGGCCATTGAATTTGCCAAAAAACAGCTTTCTGAAGAAGGTTATGTTTACGCCGATAATATTGAATTGGGCGCCATGGTTGAAATACCGGCTATTGCGATTGCCATCGAACCGTTCATGAAACACCTTGATTTCGTTTCAATTGGCACTAACGACCTTATTCAGTATACGCTGGCCATCGACCGGGTCGATAACGAAGTGTCCGACTTGTACGACCCTTTGCATCCGGCGGTTTTGCGCCTTATTTCCCAAACTATACAGGCCGGAGAACGGGCCGGCAAAGAAGTGGCAGTGTGTGGCGAGATGGCAGGTGAGTCCCGTTACACGCGTTTGTTGCTGGGTTTGGGTCTTACCGAATTTTCCATGCATCCGCAGCAATTGCTTGATGTCAAGAAAATCGTGCGCACTTCTCACACCAATGCCTTAAGAAGCAAAATTGCCACGGCACTGAATCATGCCGAATATATTGATCTGGATGCGCTTGAAGTTTAAGTGAGAAAAAAAGACCGGTTTTAAACCGGTCTGAATATTGAACACTGAGGAAGGAAGGGCCGGTCTGTGCCGGTTAGATAAATAGGGTTAACCTGGCATGGCGGGTTTTTGCCCGGTCATGAAATACTGAATGGTTTCATAAACGGTGCGGATCTGGTCGCCAAACGGCAGGGGGTCTTTGCTGCGGAAGAAAAGACCTTTACGGACGTCGCCATTATAGGCATCTGAAAGGCGTTGATCGATGCAGAACTGGCCAATTTTACTGATGCCATCGCGTAGCCCGCACACACTAAGGCAGTTCATGCTTTGTACGCAACGGCGAGGATCAGCTTTGGCATTGTCCTGCAGTTTTTGTTCGTTACTTAGGTATTTTTTCAGGAAAGGCGTCAGGACACCACGGGCAGGCAGGCCTGCAACCGACATGAATTCAACAATGTCTTCTTCATTGGCTTCGGAAAGCGTTTTCTTGAAATTGATATGGGCATCGCCTTCTTGGGTAACGGCAAAAGCGGTGCCAATCTGAACCGCGTTGGCGCCCCATTCTTTAATGGCGGTTTGGATTTTCTTGAAGTTGGCCATGCCACCGGCAAGAATAAGCGGTATTTTTTCGTTTTCAAGCCCCAATTGTTTGAAAACCTGTGAGGTTTCTTCAAGAACCCTTTTGAAACTGAAGCGGTCATTGTTGAGGTCTGTCATGCTGGGAGAGCCCAGGTGGCCGCCGGCATGATTGGGATGCTCAATAATGATGGCATCGGGCAAGCGGTTTTTTTTCATCCAGCGCTTAAGCACAATGTTGATGCCGCGCGATTCTGACAGGATGGGGAACAGGGCTACATCGGGGTGATTGGTGGTCAGATCGGGTAATTCAAGGGGAAGGCCGGCACCCATGACGATGGCGTCTGCGCCTGATTCGCAGGCTTGGGTAATAAGGGCAGAGTAGTCGGCTACCGCTTTCATGACATTAACCGCAATCATGCCCTGGCCATTGGTTTGGGCCTTGGCTGCCTTGATTTCACGGTCAAGGGCAATGCGATTGAGTTTGTCGTAATTTTCTTGCTGGGGGATTTCTTTTGATTTTGCTAAAAGATCTGGGTGCAAGTGACGTAAATCAATGCTGGCAATGGTGCCAATGGCATTTTCGCGAGCAACAGCGCTGGCCAGTTTGTTGGCGGAAATACCAACGCCCATCCCGCCTTGAACGATAGGAAGCAGCTTGCGATTTTTAATGAGAAGGGGATTAAGGTTTTGTGTCATGCTTTACAGTATAAGGCGATATCAATAAGATATATTTTATATATACCTTTAAAGATTTCAATCAATTTATGTATATTGCCTTTTATTTGAATCTCTTCCTTGATTCATATCAATAAATGTTTTACTTGCAGGGTTTGATGATTGGATCTTTGCTATTAATCAAATTAAATAAGGAAGACGCCATTTATTTGTTTAATAAATGGCGTATAGGGAATCGCAATTGGGGATCACAATGACGTTAGTTAAAAGTGATAGCCCTGTTCTCCATGGTGGGTAATGTCCAGGCCTTGGCGTTCGGCCTCTTTTTCAACCCGGATTCCGCCTGTTAACAGACCGGCAATTTTCAGGGCAATGAAGGTAACTATTGCGCACCACGCAGCGGTAATCAGCATGCCTTCAAGCTGGAGCCATACTTGCCAGGGAATGTCACCAACGGTCTCCAGTCCGGGGCCACCCAGGGGTTTGGCATTGAAAATGCCGGTTAGCAGTCCGCCCACAATGCCTCCCACGCCGTGAATGCCAAACACATCCAGGGAATCATCAGCACGAAGAAGGCGTTTCAGGCCATTAACCCCCCACAGGCAGAAAAGACTGGTCATAAAACCAATGATCAGGGCACCTGCCGGACCAACCAGGCCTGCGGCAGGGGTAATGCCAACCAGGCCGGCAACGGCACCGGATGCCGCGCCCAGCAAAGAAGGGTTTCCTTTCATTTTCCATTCAGCCAGTACCCAGGCAATAATAGCGCCCGAGGTGGCAAGCAGGGTATTGAAGAAGGCAAGGGCCGCCTGGGTATTAGCCCCCAGGGCAGAGCCGGCATTAAAGCCAAACCAGCCGACCCATAATAAAGCGGCACCAGTCATGGTCATGGTTAAATTATGGGGCTGCATGGCTTCTTTGCCATAACCCAGACGAGGGCCAATCATATAGGCGGCAACCAGAGCGGCCACACCGGCGTTGATATGCACCACGGTACCGCCGGCAAAATCCAATGCTGCACCGCTAAGCAGGCCGGTGGATGACCAGATCATGTGGGCAACCGGCACATAAGAAAATGTCATCCAGATGGCCATGAAAACAAGTACGGCGGAAAATTTGATGCGTTCGGCAAATCCACCAATAATCAGTGCGCAAGTAATGCCGGCAAACGTTGCCTGGAAGGAGGCGAAGGTCAGTTCAGGAATACTGCCATTTAATGCGAAGGTATCGTTACCTATGTCGTACATGCCAGAGAAAAACAAGCGGCTGAAACCACCGAAAAATGCATTGCCATCGGTAAAGGCCAATGAGTAACCATAGGCAAACCAGAGGATAATGATAAGGGCGAAGGTGACCAGGACCTGGCTCATGACAGACAGGATGTTTTTGCTGCGTACCAGTCCGCCATAAAACATGGCCAGGCCAGGAATAACCATTAACAGAACCAGTATGGTAGAGATGCTGACCCAGACGAGATCGGCTTTATCCATGATGAAATCCTTTAAAGGTAAATAATGAGCGTTGTTTGGGATAGGTCATTATTTTTATTGATGAAATTTGGTTCAGAGTGCGGCCTCACCAGCCTCACCGGTGCGAATGCGGATAGCCTGTGCAAGATCGGTGATGAAAATTTTTCCGTCCCCTATTTTTCCTGTTGTGCCAGCCTGGCAAATGGCTTCAATAGCCTGTTCAATCATGGCGTCAGGAATGGCGGTTTCCAGTTTGATTTTGGGAAGAAAATCAATCACATACTCGGCGCCCCGATAGAGTTCGGTATGGCCTTTCTGGCGTCCAAAGCCTTTTACTTCGGTGATAGTCATTCCTTGAATGCCGATATCGGCCAAGGCGGTGCGCACGTCATCCAGCTTGAACGGTTTAATAATGGCGGTTAGTAATTTCACGATGGTCTCCATGAGGGGGAAATTTGATCATTCCAAAATGACGGAATATCTGCTCATCGTTAACACAGCAAAAACCATGCCAAAAAAATAAGGGGAAAATAGGCCTGTTATGATTCATAATGGTGCAAAGGCCTTAAATTGTTGATGGATTTGTCAATAATGGTTAAAGCGTCAAAAAAACATCACGAAATGAAATGAGATAGAGCAGAATCATTGTTTTTTCTTCCGTGTTGGTCGATACTGTTTGATATTTATTTTTTTAGGAGCATGTATGAAATATTCTTTGTCAAAATTAAGTATGCTGGCGATCTTTTCTTCAGCCTTTGTATTGGCTGGATGCGATCAAGAGTCAAAAACAGAATCGGATTCAGTGGCTAGTAAAGTAACAGAGGCTACTAATATCGCTATTGACGCTGCGCAGCAAGCCGGACAAGAGGCGGCAGATGTCGTTAAGGCCGCCACCGAAAGCGCAGGAGAAGCGATCAAGCAAACCACTGACAGCGTGGTTGAAACGGTCAAGTCAGCAACAGAAAATCTGAAAAAAGATGAAGCGGAAACGGCAGAGGGCCTGTCAGATGCCACCCAGGTAGCAGAACAGGAAGCCAAGGCAAGCACCGAGAGTGTGACTGAGTCTGTTAAGGAAGAGGTTGCAAAAGTCGAAGAAGAGGCCAAGGCAAGCACCGAGAGTGTGACTGAGTCTGTCAAGGAAGAGACGGCAAAAGTCGAAGAAGAGGCCAAGGCAAGCACCGAGAGTGTAGCCGAGTCTGTTAAGGAAGAGACGGCAAAAGCCGAAGAAGAAGCCAAGGCTGCCACCGACAGTGTGGTTGAATCAGCCAAGGAAGAAGCTGCGAGTGTTGAAGAGCAAGCCAAGACCGCTACTGAAAGTGTCGTTGAGTCTGCCAAGGAAGAAGCAGCAAGTGCTGAAGGTGAAGCCAAAAGCGTAACCGAGAGTATGGTTGAGTCTGTCACGGACGCAGCGGTTGACGCCGAAGAAAAAGCGGCAACTATCGCAGAACAAATTTCTGAAACCACGGCCAATGCGAAAGAAGTCGTTGAAAGCGCCACAACCGATGCTGTCAATTCAGTTAAAGAGGCCGCATCCAATGTTATGGGTACGTCATCGGGTGCAGATAGCACGGCAGCTGATGCAGTGAAGGAAGTTGCCAATCCGGCCCAGTAATCAAGGCTGGTCGGCAGAAGATTAAAACGGACATTCCAAAGGTGAATGTCCGTTTTTTATCTGGAAAAAGGTTGGTTAATTAAGCCAGGCCGGTATATTCTTATCTATAATAAGCTTTCTTTCAGACTATATATATTTTTGCTTAAGGGTGTGCCATGAAACGCGGTAATCAAATTTTTGAAGAATTTCAGAAAAACATGCAGGAGCTTATTTCCAAAAGCCCAGCTGCCGATATTGAAAAAAATGTAAAGGCATTCATGTCGCAAGGCTTCTCAAAGCTGGACCTGGTTACCCGTGAAGAGTTTGATATTCAAGTGGCGATGGTTGACAAATTGCGTGAACGCATCGAAGCGATGGAAGCCCAAATCAAGGCGTTTGAAGAAAAAAACCAATAATCGTGTTTTTAACGATTGATAAAAAGGCCCCACAGGGGCTTTTTTAATGCCTATTGCCCGCATAATACAGCGCTGTTGCAGGAGTATTTATGACGTTAGCTGTATTAAAAAGCTGTGCCATTGCCGGTATGCATGCTCCAGAGGTGCGGGTAGAGGTCCATGTGGCACCGGGTTTGCCAGCCTTTAATATTGTGGGTTTGCCTGGCACTGGCGTTAAGGAAAGTCGTGAGCGGGTGCGTTCGGCCTTGCTCAGTAGCGGTTATCAGTTTCCGGCCGGCCGTCTTACGGCTAATTTGTCACCGGCTGATTTGCCAAAAGACTCGGGCCGCTTTGATTTACCCATAGCCTTGGGTGTTTTGCTGGCTAGCGGGCAAATAACCATGCCTGTCGAACAGGCCGTTGCAATGCTGTCCAAAACGGTTTTTGCCGGAGAGCTTTCATTAACCGGTACCTTAATTCCCGTTGCCGCACCTTTGGTAATAGGGCTGTCGGTGTATCGGCAAAAAATCAAGAATGCGGTGCTGGTCCTGCCTAAAGAAAATGCGGCGGTTGCTGCGCATATTCAGGGTTTGAATGTGTTGGGGGCCAGTACCCTGAAAGAAGTTGCCGATTTTCTGGCGGGTACGGCCAATCCCAAGTATGAGGCCGCCAGGGCAATCACCAGTAAAGAAAAAGTGGATTATCCCTGCCTGTCAGATATCAAGGGGCAGCCACTTGCCTGTCGTGCGCTTGAGATTGCTGCTTCGGGTGGTCATGGGTTGCTCATGTCAGGTTCGCCAGGGGTGGGTAAAAGCATGTTGGCGCAGCGCTTGCCCGGTTTGTTACCCGCACTTTCCAGTCAGCAGTTGTTGGAAGTGACTGCGGTGCAAAGCCTGTCGCAACGTGAAATGCGCATGTCCATGCAAAGGCCATTCAGGTCCCCGCATCATTCTGCCTCTATGGTTTCCCTGATTGGGGGAGGGGCCCAGGCAAAGCCCGGTGAAATCAGCATGGCCCACCATGGCGTGCTGTTTCTGGATGAATTGCCTGAATTTGACCGAAAAGCACTGGAGTCTTTACGTGAACCAATGGAGAGAGGGGAGATTTGTATCACCCGATCCAGTCGTTCGGTGGTTTATCCGGCACAATTTCAATTAATTTCCGCCATGAACCCTTGCCCTTGCGGGTATCTGGGACATGCCAGCAAAGCCTGCATTTGTACCCCTGAAAAAATCAACCGTTATCAGGGCAAGTTGTCGGGACCCTTGCTGGACCGGATTGATATGCAAATTACAGTGCACCCTTTTCGCGGTGACTGGGAAACAGCACAGGCGGCTGAGCCATCAGTACTTGTCAAAGAAAGGGTGGCGCGTTGCCAGGCTCTTCAGCAGGCGCGGCAAGGCAAGTTGAATGCGCACCTAGACGCTGGCGATATGGGCCAGTATTGCCAGCTGGACAGTGCCAGCAATAAGCTCATTCAGCAAGCCTGCAATCGGTTTAGCTGGTCTGTCAGGGTGATGCACCGGGTATTGCGGGTTGCCCGTACCATTGCCGATATGACGGGGAAAGAAGCTATTGATAGTGCCGCGTTATCAGAAGCCATCAGCTATCGCCAGCAAATGGATTAACTGTATTGGGAATGCAGATCAAAGCCGGTAAAAATACTTGAGTTGATTTTTGCCTACACAATCGGGGTTATTTTCGATATATATTAGACAATAAAACAAAAAGCATCGTATAATCAATGGTTTCCTGCAACCTCTTAGGTTTGCCTTATAGAAAGCGTAAGCAAGCTGGCTTAAAACAAGCTTTTAATGGTGGTCGTTAAAACCCGCCTTTAAAGCCATTGGCGCCCTTGTGGGTAGCCGGCATTATTGTTTACCAGTTCTTTTATGGGCTAAATTCGAACGAAGTCTTGCAAGGGAATTGATTAGGGTTTTGCAAGTTCCGGTATCTCATCGGGCACCTTTAATCAGCATTATTGGGTTATAACATGCCAAAAATGAAAACCAAAAAAGGCGCTTCCAAGCGCTTTAAGGTTCGCGCTGGTGGATCTATCAAGCGTGGTCAGGCGTTCAAACGTCACATCCTGACCAAAAAAACAACCAAGAACAAACGCCAGTTGCGTGGTTCTACTGCAGTTCACGATTCAGACGTGGCTTCAGTCAAGGCAATGTTGCCTTTCGCTTGATAGGAGAATAATATGCCTCGCGTAAAACGCGGTGTTACCGCACGTGCACGTCACAAAAAAGTTATTGCTGCTGCTAAAGGCTATCGTGGCCGCCGCGGTAATGTATTCCGCATTGCCAAACAGGCAGTAATGAAAGCCGGTCAGTATGCTTACCGTGACCGTCGCAACAAAAAACGCACATTCCGTGCACTCTGGATTACTCGTATCAATGCTGCTGTTCGTGAGCATGGCGTTACATACAGTGTCTTTATTGCCGGCCTTAAAAAAGCGGCAATCGAATTGGACCGTAAAGTTCTGGCCGATATGGCTGTTAACGACAAAGCCGGTTTTGCCGCTGTTGTTAACCAAGCTAAATCTGCCCTGGAAGCCTAAGATCCAACAGTTGTAAATTAATTGCTGTACCCAACAGGCGGGGCTCAATATGGGTCCCGTTTGTTTTTTTAACGAATGGTAATTTCATGACACAGTCGCTCGATGAACTTATAAGCCAAGCCCAGGAAAAATTCGCAGAAGCGGCCGATGCAGCCGCCCTGGAAAATGAGAAAGCTAAATTTTTAGGTAAAAACGGTGTAATTACCGGCCTTATGAAAGGTCTGGCAAAGTTGGCGCCCGACCAAAAACGAGCAGAAGGTGCCCGTATCAACCAGGCCAAGCAACAAGTTGAAGCTTTGCTTAACGAGCGCCGTGATGAATTTGCCAAAGCTGAACTGAATAAACGTTTGGCAGCAGAAACCATTGACGTTAGCCTGCCCGGCAGAGGGCGTTCAAAAGGCGGCATTCATCCTGTTATCCAGACCTGGCAGCGTATTGAAGAAATTTTCCGCTCAATCGGTTTTGAAGTGGCTGATGGCCCTGAAATTGAAAATGACTGGACTAATTTTACCGCCCTGAACAACCCCGAGAATCATCCGGCCCGTTCAATGCAAGATACTTTCTATGTGGACATGGAAGATGCGGGCGGCCTGCCTTTGTTGCTACGCACCCACACCAGTCCCATGCAGGTACGTTATGCCCGCATGCACAACCCCCCCATTAAAGTGATTGCCCCCGGCCGCACCTATCGTGTCGATAGCGATGCCACACACTCTCCCATGTTCCATCAGGTAGAAGGGTTGTGGATTGCCGAAGACATTTCTTTTGCCGACCTGAAAGGGGTGTACACCAATTTTCTACGTGCGTTCTTTGAAACCGAAGACTTGTGCGTGCGTTTCCGTCCTTCATTTTTTCCATTCACGGAACCCTCTGCCGAAATTGACATGATGTTTACTTCCGGGCCCAACCAGGGCCGTTGGCTGGAAATTTCCGGTTCGGGTCAGGTGCATCCCACCGTGGTGAAAAATTACGGGCTGGATCCCGAAAAATACATTGGCTTCGCCTTTGGTTCAGGCATCGAACGTCTGACCATGTTGCGTTATGGCGTTAACGACCTGCGCCAGTTTTACGAAGGTGATCTCCGCTTCCTGAGCCAGTTCAACCGCTAAGTTGGCGGGCAGTTCAGGCAGTCATCCCATCCATTGCAAAGAAACGAATTATTATGTTATTTCCAGAATCCTGGCTCAGATCATTGGTTAATCCGGCCATCAACACAGAAGAATTGTCCCACCGCCTGACCATGGCCGGTCTAGAAATTGAAGATACCGCACCGGTTGCGCCGCCATTTACAGGCGTGGTGGTTGCCCAGATTGTTGAAATTGCTCCCCACCCCAATGCCGACAAACTTCGTATTTGCCAGGTTGATGACGGCTCTGGCGAGTTGTTGCAGATTGTTTGTGGTGCACCCAATGCCGCTAAAGGCATTAAAGTGCCATTGGCCAAAATAGGGGCCGTGTTGCCGGGTAATTTCAAAATCAGTAAAGGCAAGCTGCGGGGTGAGGTGTCTTTTGGTATGTTGTGTTCTGCTCGGGAACTGGGGCTGTCCCAGGATCATGATGGTTTGCTGGAACTGGATGCATCTGCCATTGTTGGTCAGGATATTCGCCAAACCCTGGATCTTGATGATACCGTTTTTGAAATCAAGCTAACGCCCAACCGTGCAGATTGTCTTTCCTTGCATGGGATTGCCCGTGAAGTGTCGGCACTTACCGGTGCGCCCGTCAAGCCTTATGATTTTTCTCCGGTAGCGGTTTCCCTTGATGACAGGCTGGCAGTAACTGTGCAGGCCCCCGATTTATGTGGGCGCTTTGCCGGTCGTGTCATTAAAGGCGTAAATGCCAAAGCGGTAACACCCGCCTGGATGAAATCCCGTCTTGAAAGGGCTGGGCAGCGTTCGGTTTCCATCTTGGTGGATATTTCCAACTACGTCATGCTTGAATTGGGGCGTCCCACTCACGTTTTTGACCTGAATAAAATCAATAGTGACCTGGTGGTCCGCTGGGCCAAAAAAGGTGAATCACTTAAACTGCTTAATGGCCAGACGGTAGCGCTGGACGAAGAAGTGGGTATTATTGCTGCTGGCAATACGATTGAAAGCCTGGCCGGTATCATGGGGGGCGATGCGACAGCGGTTAGCCTGGAAACCACGGATATCTTCGTTGAAGCTGCCTTTTGGTTTCCGGAAGCGATTGCCGGTCGTAGCCGCCGCTTTAAATTCAGCTCAGAAGCCAGCCATCGTTTTGAACGCGGGGTTGATTTCCAGAACGTGGTTGAGCACCTGGAATATATTTCTAGCCTTATTCTTGACATATGCGGTGGCCTGGCAGGTCCGGTAGAAGATCAAATTATCAATCTGCCGCAGCGCAATCCGGTATCCATGCGGGTTGCCCGCTGTCGTAAAATTCTTGGCATTCAGGTAGATACTGCCGAAATTGAAAAAATCTTTACGCAGTTGCAATTGCCTCACACCTTTGATGGTGAGGTATTCACGGTAACGCCGCCTTCATACCGCTTTGATATTGAAATTGAAGAAGACCTGATTGAAGAAGTGGCCCGCATTTATGGTTTTGAGCGGATTCCCGATAATCCTCCCAAAGCTTTGGCGGCCATGCTGCCAAGCAACGAAACCCGCCGCAGCGAGCATGATATGCGTTATGTCATGGCCGATCTTGACTACCAGGAAGTGGTTAACTTCAGCTTTGTTGAAACAGGCTGGGAAAGCAATTACATGGGTAATCAAAACCCCATTAAACTGCTTAACCCGATTGCCAGCCAGTTGGCCGTTATGCGTTCTGGCCTGATTGGTGGTTTGATTGCCAATATTTGTCATAATGCCAAGCACAAGCAAAGCCGTGTACGGGTGTTTGAGTTGGGTCGCGTATTTCGTCGGGATGCATCGGTAAAAGATGGTGACCTGACGGTGGCCAATATCAGCCAGCCTTTGCACCTGGCGGGTGCGGCATGGGGCCCTGCGGTTCCCGAGCAATGGGCAGAGCCGGTGCGTCAGGTTGATTTTTTCGATGTCAAGAATGATGTTGAAAACCTGTTTGGAAAAAAAGCAAAACTGTTAAGGTTTGTGGCGCAATCGCATCCTGCCCTGCATCCTGGCCGTAGCGCGGCTATTTTGCTGGATGGCAAACAAATTGGCTTTATTGGTGAATTGCATCCGCAGTGGGTACAAGACAACGAGCTGGTGCATGCACCCGTGGTTTTTGAAGTCGCGCTTGATGCGCTGGCCCATGTGGCCTTGCCCGAAGTGAATAACCTGTCCCGTCAACCGCTGGTGATTCGCGACCTGGCTGTGTGGGCGCCGGTTGATTTGCCTGTTCAGGCAATTTTGGATACGCTTGCTTTGCACCAGAAAGAATTGCAAGAACTTGATATCATTAAGGAAGTTTCTTTATTTGATGTTTGGCGTGATGTAAAATCTGAATCTGGCGATCGTAGTCTTGCTTTCCGTTTTGTACTTCAGGATCCGCAGACAACGCTGGAGGAAACACGGGTTGAACAATGCATGGCATCTGTTCTGAATGTTTTGGTTAAAGCACATAATGTGCGTCAACGCTAGGCAAAATTAAAATGGCAGAAGTAAACACTACCCTTACCAAGGCTGAACTGGCTGAAATGTTATTTGATCGTGTTGGACTGAACAAGCGTGAAGCCAAAGATATTGTCGATACTTTTTTTGAAGAGATTCGCGAGTCTCTGGCAAAGGGTGAGCCTGTAAAACTGTCCGGTTTTGGCAACTTTCAGGTACGTGACAAACCGGCTCGTCCGGGGCGTAATCCGAAAACCGGAGAGGTGATTCCCATTGCGGCGCGTCGTGTCGTCACGTTTCATGCAAGCCAAAAGCTTAAGGCAATTGTTGAACAGGGTGACGCGTACAATCCAAATTCTGAATATGCACTTCAGGACTAAGGTGTATTCCATAAAAAATCATTTGGGTTTACAATCAAGCGATGAATCAAAAAGCCAATACCACTTCGACCATCTTGCCACCCATTCCGGCAAAACGTTACTTCACCATTGGTGAGGTTTCCGAATTATGTTTGGTAAAACCACACGTTTTACGCTATTGGGAACAAGAGTTTACCCAATTGAATCCTGTTAAAAGACGTGGCAACCGTCGCTATTACCAGCATCACGAAGTACTGTTAATTCGTAAAATTCGTGATTTGCTGTACGAGCAGGGTTTTACTATTAATGGCGCACGTAATCGCTTGGGCGATGCACGCGATATCCCGCGCGACCAGGATGCCGCGGTGCGTCTTTCTGGTGCAGAGCTTCAGTCGTTGCGCACTGAATTGGGTAATATTGTAGGCATGTTCAATAATTTGCTTAACGACCGCGCCTAAACTTGTAAAACCGCACATTAAAAAAACGGGCATATGCCCGTTTTTTTGTTTCAGCATCAATTTTTTATTTAATAGGCTGAAGGTGTGCAAGCCTTGCCAGCCAAGCGAAGAAAACGACCTGTTTAACGGTCCATAATCAGGATATCCCGGTTTACATTATTTATATTGGTATGACCGCAGAATGCCATGCTGATATCCAGCTCATTGGCAATAATTTCCAGCGCGCGGGTAACACCATCAAGGCCATAGGCACCTAAACCATACAGGAAAGAGCGGCCAATTAATGTGCCTTTGGCACCCAGGGCAATGGCACGCAATACATCTTGTCCCGAACGGATGCCGCCATCCAGCCAGACTTCGGTTTGGCCGCCATGGTTTTTAACGGCTTCAACAATATCGGGCAGGGCGGTAATGGTAGAGGGCGCACCATCCAGCTGGCGTCCGCCATGATTGGAAACCACAATGGAATCAGCGCCGCTATCTGCTGCATGCAAAGCATCTTCCTTATCCATGATACCTTTAATAATAAGCTTGCCGCCCCATTTCTTTTTAATCCATTCCACATCGTCCCAGCTTAAGCTGGGGTCAAATTGCTCGGCAGTCCAGGAAGCCAGCGAAGACATATCGCCCACCCCTTTGGCGTGACCCACAATGTTGCCAAAGGTGCGGCGTTTGGTTTGCAACATATGCCAGCACCACTCTGGCTTAAGGGCCAGATTCAGTAAATTTGCCAAGGTGGGTTTGGGGGGGGTAGATAAACCGTTCTTGATGTCTTTATGGCGTTGACCCAAGACCTGCAGGTCTAGCGTTAGCATCAGGGCAGAACAATTGGCCGCCTTGGCCCGGTCAATCAGGCGTTCTATATAATCTTTATCGCGCATGACATACAGTTGAAACCAGAAAGGGGCTGATGTGTGGGCGGACACATCTTCAATAGCGCAAATGCTCATGGTGGAGAGCGTGAAAGGAATACCGAAGCGTTCTGCCGCCTTGGCAGCCAGAATCTCGCCATCGGCACGTTGCATACCGGTTAAGCCGGTTGGGGCGATGGCCACGGGCATGGCGGTGTTAATGCCAATCATTTTGGTTTTCAGGCTGCGGCCTTCCATATTCACGGCAACACGCTGGCGGAATTTTATTTTCTGGAAATCGCTTTCATTGCTGCGATAGGTGGATTCTGTCCAGGATCCGGAGTCGCAGTAATCGTAAAACATTTTAGGGACTTTGATTTTGGCAATGCGTTTAAGGTCTTCAATACACGTTATTTTTGCGAGATTTGCCATTAATAATACCTATGGAAGAGTCAACTTTAAAGGTTCAATTTTATACTGTTCTGCCTGAGCCGTCATACAAGGTCCATCAAAATGAAACATCCTGCTTTTTTAGGGCAGGATGCAGGCAAGTACTGATATGTGTGGGCATATGCGTATATAAAGACACCATCCATCATGGCGGGTGCTGGTGCCCAATGCCCCTAGTTGCCTGGCGCCCAGCGCATCACATTACTGACCCGGGCATTGCCTTTAAGGCTAAAAGCGCTGCTGTGAGTCTGGTTGTTATAAGTGGCTTTCAGGTTATAGGCGCCATCGGGCAATTTAATATAAAGCAGCGGGCCGGTATTGTTGGCTTCAAATACCGTTTGCTTGTTCTGGTTGGTAATGACCACATGTACAGCGCCCAGATAAGCACCATCATTAGCGGCAAAGGTTAAATGCACATTGTAATTGTTGGATTGTGCCTTGAACAGGTCCCGCTGCATTCCCCCACCTGAACCTTAATGGTTAGGTGGCGGGTCAAGGCGGGAATCTTTGCCGGAGGTGGTTTGTTGGTCAATGTCGTGTCTGACGGTTTCCGGTGTGACCGCCCCTGCGGAAGCGACAAAATAGGCCCGATGCCGGAAATACGGCTTCCCGTAAAACCGGTTTAACCCGTCTCCAAAGCGGTTATGTACCGTATAAT
>Ga0265295_1001868_pt1 | contig 35557 bp, 43 predicted proteins | sample Munlansysbiofilm_FD_192503 | JGI IMG/M metagenome (GOLD analysis project Ga0265295, IMG submission 192503) | Leachate microbial communities from a municipal landfill in Southern Ontario, Canada - Methane capture system biofilm | ecosystem: Engineered > Solid waste > Landfill > Unclassified ... | reverse complement strand
AGCGATGAGCGCGGTATGTTGTGCAATCTGCAAAGGGGTTGTAAGGAAATCCCCCTGCCCGATCGACATGTTGACCGTTTCTCCTATGTTCCACGATTTGTTGTATTTGTTGCGTTTCCATTCGCGCGATGGGACGATCCCTATAAATTCGTTGGGCAGATCGACCCCCGTTTTTTGACCGAGTCCGTACCGTATGAGTCCGTCGCTCATCTTTTTGTTGCCGACGATGAGGCTTCCTTTATAAAAATAATCGTCGCAGCTCTCTCGGATCGCTTTTTTGATCTCGGTAGCTCCGTGCCCCTGTTTTTTCCAACAACGGAAAATCCTTCCCCCCAAAGGGAGCGAAGATTTACAATCAACGCTCCAATGCTCATCGAGATCGGTCGTGATATATAAAAGACCGAGCCCTATCTTAACGGTAGAACCGGGAGGGTAAAGCCCGTTGATAACTTTGTTGGTAAAAGGGGTGTCTAGGCTGTTGGCAAGTTTATTCCACTCTTCGTGGGAAATACCCGATACGAAAGTATTGAGATCGTATTCGGGAAAACTGCTCGCAGCCAAAATTCCCCCTTGCATATCCATAACGATCACCGCTCCCGCTTTTTTGGTAAAAAGGGAAGAGATATATTTTTGCAACTCTATGTCTATGTTTAGGGTGAGCTTTGCATCTTCTTGGGAAGCTTGGTAGGAGAGCTCTTCGATCTCCTGATTGTTGGCATTGACCTTGATCTCGCGAGAACCCGCTTTGCCTTGGAGGTAGGTGTTGTAATATTTTTCTACCCCCGTTTTTCCCGTAAACCCTATAAGGTCGAGGAGTCTGTCGTCGTCTATATCTTGTTTGTTGGCGCGCGAGACGTAGCCTATGGCATGTGCCGCTATTTCGTTGTAGGGGTAGTAGCGTTTGGGCGCGGGGACGATATTGATATTTTTGCGAAGATTTAAGATCGAGTAAACGGGCATGATCTCATCGTAGGAGACAAACTCCACAACGTCGATAAAGTTGTGGTTGTAAAAAGAGTCTTTCTTTTTGTAGTTTTTAATCAGTTTTTCCCTCTCCAAAGCGGGCAAAAGGGTTGTGAGAACGTTGAGCTCCTCCTCAAACGACTTTTGGTTTTTTTTGCTTAACAGATGGGGTTTAAGCTGGATTTTGAAGCCGAGTTCGTTAATGGCGATAGGTTTATTGTTACGATCGATAATCTCTCCCCTCACGGGAGCGATCAATTCCGTTTTTATCGTGTTGTTATAGGAGAGCCTTTCGTAATAGCTATTGGATTCTACGGCTAAATAGAACACGCGCACGATCAAAGCGATCCATGTAGAGATAAAAATAAGGAGAATAAATTTGATTTTCACAAGAGACTCACGATCAAAAATTCGATTACGATGTAATACAAAATATAGAAGGTAAAACTCGGCGGCGGCAACAAGAATACGCTTGCAAGAAACGAAACAAAGAGAAAATAACCCAAATAGGCGATCGTAACGCTTAGGAGGTTGATACACCCTTTGCAGTTGGATATCTTATGAAGTTTGGGAAGAATAAATTTATGCATCAGGGCAAAAAAGATAACCGTACTAAAAAGCAGATACTCTTTTTCCGTTTCAAATAAAAACAGAGCAATTAAGACAAGTGCCGCATTCAGAGGATTCTCTTTTTTAAGTGCATCCGAAAAGAGTACGAAAAGAACCGCGAGCATCGGCGGTAAAAACAAATAGATGCTGCCGAGGGCTATATACACCGCAAACAAAGCGGTGTATACGATCGGCATTAAAGATTTTTGATGAGAGATACTTCGTTGCATACGGGGAAATGTTTACATTTAATACAATCGGCCCAAATTTTGTGTTCGGGGAGAGATTCTTTGGGTATCTCTACAAAACCGAGTCTTTCAAAAAAAGATTTTTTGTATGTTAAACTCAAGAGTTTTTGCAAACCTAAAGAGTACGCCTCGTCGATACATTTTTTCACCATATTTTCGCCGATTTTCATACCGCGCAGATCTTCTCTGACGATAAGAGAACGTATCTCCGCCAAATACGGGGTATGGATATGCAAAGCGCAAAATCCGACGATCTCCCCCTCTTGCAGGGCAAGCGTATAAGAGCGGATATTGGTCGCTATCTCATCGTCGCTTCGGGGGAGGATGATCCCCTGGTCCACCTCTTTTTTAACGAGTTTTTGCATATTTGCGATATCTGTTAATTTTGCTTTAGTGTATGCAATGTTCATCGGCATCTCCGTCTTCCTCTAAGATTGCGTAAATAGTTTGCACCACTTGGGACAAACCTCGTTTTTTGGCACTCGAAACCATCAGTGCATCAGGGAACTCTCTGCGAAGTGCGCTAAGTTCTTTTTGGTTAAGCTTGTCGATTTTGGTAAAAACCTGAACGATATGTTGGTATTCTTTGGCATGTGTCAAAAGAAAATCGGCAACGGAGAGATCGATATCTAAATGGGGATGCCTTGCGTCGACGAGGTGGATAAACACCTTGATCTGCTCTCTTTGGGAGATATAATCGGTCAAGTTTTGTTCCCAATCCTCTTTGAGCGATTTTGAAACTTTTGCGTATCCGAATCCCGGAAGGTCGACAAACTTCGCTTTGCGTTTGTTTGCCGTTTCGCGATCCATAAAAATGACGTCAAAATAGTTTATCAGTCTCGTTTTTCCCGGAGTGGATGAGACCTTTGCCAAATTTTTATGGTTGGTAAGAGCATTCAGAAGAGAGCTTTTCCCCGCGTTACTGCGCGCCATAAAAACAACTTCGTCACATGCCGCAGAAGCAACGGCACCTTGAATATTTGCAGCGGATGTAAGAAACTTTGCATCGACGATCTCAATCATCTTTTTTCTCCTCTTGCGTTTCATTGAGATCGAAGATCATAATAACCGGTTCTTTCTCTCCCCCTTTTGCATACGCTTTGCCTTCGATACTCTTTAGAACCACCTCTTCACCGATAATCTCTTTGTTTTCATTGAGTTGTTTGAGGTTTACCTGTTTAAAGAAACGGTACTCTTTTTCAATCGGTAAATAGATCACTTTTTGAGCCTTGCCGCTGTAAAGTGCACCGTCTTGCGTTTTTATAATAAAAGAAACATTTTTTTCGGCTATAAATTTGATCGGTTTGCGCTCTTGGTTGAGATGCACCGTCACTTTGCTCGCGTTGAGCTCGTCGCTCTCTTTAATGATATTGACATCCCCCTCAAAAACGGAGACGCCAGTTTTTTGATCCGCACTAAAGGTTGCTGCTTTGATTTTGAGCTCCTGAGCGTGCAACGCTCCAAGCAAAGATAAAAAAAAGAATAGTTTTTTGGTCATTGTTTGCTCTCTTGTAAATAGTATAGTGCGTCAACTTTTTTTGAAAAAGCTTTTTGTTTAACATTGTTATAGGTCAGCCCCTCCCCTTGGACACGGTTGAGACCCATATAGGCTACATAGGGATCTTGTGTCTTGGCAAGAGAAGTTTTACGGTTATACGAAGCACTTTGCGTGGCAAAACGAAAGCCGTCTTCTCGGGTATAGAGGATATCTCCCGAGAGTTTGACAATCTCGTTTTGGTAAACACCGAAATTTGCTTTCATATTCGCTTTTACTTTTTTTTCGTTATCGGTATAGTCTATTTTTTTTACTTCGTATCGCGTGGCAAATTTTGTCGCTTCCTCCCCCTTCATGAGCGTTACCAATCCGCTTGGCTGCAACTCGTGGAGCAAAAAGTTTTCTATCTCGAACAAAGGGATATCCCCCTGTTTGTTTTGTTTGATCTCCATGGGTTCAAAAAGAAAAAAAATCATCGACAACCCGCCTGCGATAGCTAAAAAAAAATGGTTTATCGTCATATCCAAAAGCCTAAATAGGTCTCTTTTTGGTTGTTTTCTTCCGCTAAAAGATCGATCATCTCACGCACCACGGCGTCGCCGCCTCTTTTGGAGAGAACGCTCTGCACCCCTTGGCGTACTTCGACAACCGCATCCGCGGGAGCAAAACTTCGCCCCACTTTTTGCAGCATTTTATAGTCATTAAGGTCATCGCCGATAGCGGCAACAGACTCTAGGGGAATATCTAACTCTTCTAGCAACTCCTCTAACGCGGCAAGCTTGTCTTTTACACCCTGATAGAGATGCTTGATTCCAAGCTCTTTGGCTCTGTTGGAAACGATTTGCGATTCCCTTCCCGTAATGATCGCCACTTCGTGCCCTAGGCGCATCCACGACTTGATCCCGAAACCGTCTTTGACGTTAAATTGTTTTGATTCCAGCCCGTTGTTGTCGTAGATGATTTTTCCCTCGGTTAAACATCCGTCAACATCCAAAACAATAAGTTTAATCATAAAACGTCTTTCGTGCTAGGGATGCCGATTCGCTCGTTTTTTGCAAGTCCTCGACGTAGCGCTACTGCCAGAGATTTAAAAGCGGCTTCGATAATATGGTGCTTATTTTTGCCGCGCAAGAGAATCATATGGGTACTGATTCTGGCGTTAAATACAAACGCTTTGAAGAACTCTTCGGCAAGCTCGACGTCAAAATCGCCCACTTTTCCCTCCAGCTCTATACCGTAAATTAAGTAGGGTCTGTTGCTAAGATCGAGGTCGCAACTAACACATGCCTCATCCATCACGATCGAAGCGCTTCCAAACCTCTCTACTCCGCTTAAAGGGTAGATGGCCTCGGCGAACAAACTTCCCATAACGATCCCTACATCCTCAACGCTATGGTGGTCGTCTATATGGATATCCCCTTGGCATGTGACCTCAAGGTCGATAAGCGAGTGCTTTGCAAAGCTCTCAAGCATATGATCCAAAAATCCGACACCCGTGTGGATTTTGCTTTTTCCGCTCCCGTATACGTTGAGCGATACCGTGATATCCGTTTCTTTTGTTTTTCTTGTTTTTGTTACCATCGTGTTATCCTTCTCCTACGATAAATGCATCTTGAAAGTGACCTTGTGCTTTATAATCTCTTGCTTCCTCTTCTGTTTTAAAACCCTTAAGAAGCACTTTGAATATTCTTCCGTTTTGGGTTTCGACATCTTTTATAAGGGTGCGGTAGCCATCCCGTTTGTCGTATTTCTCTTGTGTGGCAAGGGCGCCTTCAATTTTTGAAAAAGAACCTATCTGGAGTGCAAACTCTCCGTAAGTGACTTTTTGCGGTGCCTCTTTAAGCTCCCTCTCCGTCGGTATCTGTTTGCGCCCTTTTACCTCAAAACCGAGCACTTCGAGCATTACGGGAGCGGTTCCCGCGCCTATCATATCTATTTTACCCGCGGCGGTTTTTGAGAGGTCTATAATGCGCGTAGCAACAAAAGGACCTCGGTCGTTGATGCGAACCACGACGCTTTTGCCGTTACGTTTGTTGGTCACTTTCACGATCGTATTCATAGGAAGCGTTTTATGCGCTGCGGTCATATCGTACATATTATAGGTTTCGCCGTTAGAGGTAAGTTTGCCGTGAAAATCGGGACCGTACCAGCTCGCATTGCCTTCAAACCGATCCCCTACGCCCACCATATGGGGGTGGTAGCGAACGCCTCGGATAACATAAGGGCGCATCGTCGGATGGGAATAGGTTTTTTGATCGGGCATGGCATGGTGTGCATTTTTGTCGTGCGAGTAGCTTTTAGGAGGCGTGTAGCTGTAGCTTTTTACCCCGCGCGTGCTGCACCCCTGCATCAACAGCGCCAGACCGAGTGCCGAAAAAAGAAACGCTCTATTCATAGAGTTTCAACCTGTCGCCGATCTTGATAACGTTGGAGCTCATGCGGTTTTGAAGTTTAATGTTTTGGACGCTGATTTTGTGCGTTTTTGCTATCGATTCCAGAGTGTCGCCTTTGCGCACCATATAGTAAAAATCGGTTTTGAGTTTTTGGGTATTTTGTTCTATGGGGATCACCAAACGTTGTTTCAGGCTTAGTTTTGAACTTTTCATCTTGTTAAAATCCATAATCACTTTGTAGCTGACGTTGTATTTGCGCCCTATATTGTAAAGGTTGTCTCCGTTTGTCACAACATGTATTTTATAGATGTTTTGGACACTGTCGGGTGTATATTTTTGTTTAAAGTCCGCCAGTTTTATATAAGGGATATAGATGTCGTACCCGCCTTTATAAGGGGGGACGAAGTCGTATTTAAGATGCCTGTTAAGCTTTTGAAGCTCCGAAAGAGGGATTCCCGCCAGCTTAGAAACCCTGCGAAGCGATTCGCCCGGAGCCAAATTAACTTTAGAGATCGAGTAGGCACTTGCACGGTTGAGAAGGTACTCGTATTCACTCTCTAACATATACTCCTCATCGTAACCAACAAGAGCGAGCGCAACGATTTTGCGGATATAGTAACGGCTTTCTTTGGGAAGATACTTTTTCTTTTCGTCCAAAAGTACCGCCAAATCGTCGGTTCCCGCTTGTTTGATGGCACTATTGAGCCTTCCCCCGCCGCAGTTGTAAGCGATAGCCGCAAGGTACCATTTTCCGAAACGTTTATGCAGATCGGTCAAAAATTTCGCCGCAGCTTCGGTCGATTTGATGGGATCGCGGCGTTCATCTACATACTCATCGATGGTGAGTCCGTAAAGCGCGCCCGTAGCGGGCATAAACTGCCAAAGCCCCGAAGCACGTTTTTTTGAATAGGCTTTGTTGGAAAAATTCGATTCCGCCATTACGAGGTAGAGAAACTCCAAGGGAATACCGTTGTCTACAAGGATTTGTTTGATTGAAGGGATAAAGAGATAGGCATCCTCCATCGCTTTAAAAAAATGGTTATTTTTGTAGACGGAGTTGTTTTTGTTGCGCATATTGTTCATGATCGGGTCGTATAAAAACGACGCTTCGATATCGAACGATTTTAAAAGAGCGATCTCTTTATTGTTATTTGAAAAATTGGTTAGATTCCCGTACGCTAAAAGGGGAAGCAAAAAAATAAATAAAATTCTCATAATCACACACATGCCTTAAAAAATAAAAACTAGATTTTACCTTAAAAAGGATTAATTTGCGACTAAAGAGAAAAACCTTCTTTATGCATCGACATCAAAGAGAGGGAAAGGCTTGTTTAATATTAAGAAATATTAAACAAACGGAGCGCATTTTGCGTCGTAATATTTTTTACCTCTTTGAGGTTTATATCGAGAAGTTCCGAGATTTTTTGTGCTACAAGTTTCGTATAAAGCGGTTCGTTTCTCTCTCCTCGGTGGGGGGTCGGCGTCAAATAGGGACCGTCGGTTTCGATCAAAAGTTTTTCATGGGGAATTTTCGGCAAGGCATGGAGAAGCTTTTTGGCGTTTTTAAAAGTAACCACACCCCCTATTCCAAAATAAAACCCCTCTTTTGCGAGTGAGAGCAGCTCCTCATCGGCATTGTAACAATGCAGTACGCCCCCTACCTCCTTGGCATGTTGGTGCAGCAGTACCTCTTTGGCATCGCGCGAGGCATCTCTGATATGCACTATGAGAGGCTTTTTATATTTTTTTGCCAGCTCGATTTGTGCTATAAACACCTCTTTTTGTTTTGCTTTTTCAAGATTCTTCTCTTTATCACTTCCCTCTAGGCGGTAATAATCCAAACCGCACTCCCCTATGGCTACGCACTTGGCATGTGGAACATATTTCTCGAACAAAGCCGTATCGAAGTGTTCCATATCGTAAGGGTGTACCCCGACGGCAAAGTAAACGTCGTTAAAACGTTCTGCAATACAGACCGCTTTCTCAAGCGTTTTAGGATCGGCGCCGGGGATAATAAAACGTTTGACACCCCCTTCTCTTGCACGGTTTAAAACATCTTCCAAATCTTCGTCGTAGCGGCTATCGTCTAAATGGATATGGGTATCTACTATCATTGTTTCTCACTTTCTTTTCTTTTTTTTACTTTAGGGCACCTCTAAAAACCCTAGCCGGCTTCAGCTTTACAAAGAGGTTCACAATCAAGGCGACCCTTTGAAGCCCTAGCCGAAGCTAAGGCGAAAAGGGGCAACGCCGAGTGTGGATCTCTTTGTAAAGCCCTACGGGAGGGTTTAAAAAAGCGACATGCCATAAAACTTTTTATCGCCTTAGCTTTGGCTAAGGCTCAAAAAAGGTTTTACGTCCTTTCATCTTTTTTAAATCCCTCTGAAGCAAGCTAGGGTTTTTAGAAGTGCCCTTTATATATATTTTTTCCCATCAAAAAAAGGAAAAATACCCCTCCCCCAAACGCCGCCCAAGCGCCATACAGCTTCCCCGCACTCAAAAGAGCATACCCGAAAACCATAAGGACGGAGGCTATTACGAGGCACATCGGCTTGCCTCCAAAAGTTCTTTGGCAAATTTTTTCGCTTCTTCGGAGATCCCTTTCCCACTGATAATGCGGGCGATCTCTTCGGTTCTCTCATTAAAATCAAGCACGCGTACGAACGATTCGTCGTTTTGTTTATGCACGAAAAAGTGTTGATCTCCCATAGAGGTGAGTTGCGGTTGATGCGATATGACAAAAATTTGAAAATATTTTGAGAGTTGTTTTAATACTTTGGCGACGCTCATCGACTCCTCTCCGCTTAGGTTGGCATCGATCTCATCAAGCAACAGCACGCCGCCGTTTTTCTCTAAACTTTGTGATTTTACCGCAAGTATTGCAAGGCGCAGTCTGTTAAACTCCCCCGTGCTTATTTTTTGCAAATCGGTATTGTTGAGTTTTAGTTGCACGCTGTCTTGACCGTACATGCCATAAGGTATTTGCTCTAAGGCAACGCTTAAATCACGCAGATAAAGCTCTTTAAGATAACGGTTTATATCCTCGCAAAAAGAGATTAGCTCCCCTTGGCGCAGACGCGTAAGCTCTTGTGCAAGCGTTCGTACCTCTTGTGCCAAGAGAGCCTCCCTTTGCACCAATGCCTCTTTTTCAAACTCTATATTCTCATATTTTTGCAGCTCTTTGATCTTTTGCTCTTTGTATGCAAGTGCTTCTGCTATGCTTCCGTATCTGCGTTTGATATGGCTAAGCGATTCGATGCGGTTGAGAACCTCTTCGATATTGATCTCTTCTAAAGAGCTAAACCTCTCCGAAGCGTTGTCGAATACCGCGCGCAGTTCGTTCATTGCATCATCAAAAAACGAGCTTTCTATATCAAGCAGCTCCAAAGCGCTGCCCACTTGATGCTCGAACTCAAAAATAGCGCTCGCGGCTTCTATTTTTTGTGTCGCTTTCTCTTTCTTGGAGAGCTCTTTTTTGATCTCTATCAACTCCTCGTCTTCTCCGATTCTAGGATCGATATCTTCTATCTTTTGGATCTCGAATGCGGCAAACTCTTTGAGTTCTACGATCTTTTTCTCCTCCTCTTCAAGCTGCATGAGGTGTGCTTTGATCTCTTTGTGCTCCTTAAAAAGCTCTCTGTAGCTGTTTTTAAGCTCTGTTATCGCACCCGCTTTTCTTTGTACTCTCGTATCAATAATTTGGAGGAGATTTTCATTGTCGAAATCGCTGTAGTCTTTTAGACTTATGTGGCGTACGTAAGGCGCACTCAGAGTGTTTATAACCTTTTTCGAAACGCTTTGGCTATTGATAAAATAGCGTGCTTTTTCTTTTTTGACCGAGCGAAAAACGTTCACTTCGTCGTTTTCGATCCCAAATTCATCCCCTTCAAGCGCCCAAGCCACCTGCGATTCGCATAATGCCGCTTCGCAATTGCCCAAACCGACCGAAGAGAGGATAGCATTCATTAAAATAGATTTACCGCTTCCGCTAGGACCCGTAAAAACGATTAAACCGTTTTCTAGTTGCAACTCTACGTTTTTAAAACTAAGATAATCTTTGAGATAAAACCTTTCTATCACGGCTACTCTCCCCAGTTGAGTTTTTCTTTTAAAACATCAAAATAGTTAAATTCTTCCCTGTGGATCAGCTTGGCGGTTTTGGCGGCAAGTTTGATATGGACGCTTTCGTTTTGCTCGAGTTCGTGCATATCTTGGCCATCTATTATCATCACCGCTCTGTTTCTGGGTGTTTTCATCTCTATGGAAAACTCCCCCGGCAAGACGACGGGTCTTTGGGTAAGAGAATGGGGACAAATCGGCGTTAAAACAAAAGCATTCGTCAGAGGAAACAGCACCGGCCCCCCCGCAGAAAGGTTATAGGCGGTCGAACCCGTCGGCGTAGAAACTACGACGCCGTCGCCGTTATAAGCGTTAAAAGGTTTACCGTCTACCAATGTTTCTACGTGAACCATATTCGAGATAGAGGGTCTGGAAAACACGATATCGTTAAATGCTACGACGGTCGTTGTGGTATCCCCTTTGATAATCGTCGCTTCCAAAACGGAACGTTCGTCGATGCGAAACCTTCCTTGTGAAAGATCCGCGGCAAAAGTATCGAGTTCCGAGAGGTTGACGTCTGCCAAAAAACCGAGATTCCCTGCATAGACTCCAAGAACGGGGATATTGTAATCAAACGAGCGTCGCACGGCGGATATAAGCGTACCGTCACCGCCGAGGGTCACTAAAATATCGGCTTTTTGGCACAGCAGATCGAAATCGATCCCCATAACGCCGATCATCCCCCCGCTTATGCTCTCTATATAGGTCTCTATACCGTGTGCAGCAAAAAATTTTTTGATTTCAAAAAAGCTGTTTTTTAGTTCGGGCGTCGAAGGTCGCAGTACAACACCGATTTTTTGGATTTTCTTTTTCACGACAACTCTTTCATCTTATAGTCTTGAATTTTGAAGTTATTATACACTCTCCTCCCGCAGAAACTAAAAAATATTGCAAATTGTCATAAAAACATTTTCCCCTTAGCAAATATTAGGATAAGCCAATTTTCGCTATAATCGCCGAAAAATTTTTACTAGGACTCTATTTTGAGAACGCATTATTGTACGGAATTAAATGAAAAACATGTAGGTCAAGAGGTAGTTTTAGCGGGTTGGGCAAATAGCCATCGCGACCACGGCGGGATTATTTTTATAGACTTGCGCGATAAAACCGGTTTGATCCAACTCGTGTGCGACCCTGCCGACAATGCGCAAGCGCATAAAACGGCCGATAGCGTACGCGACGAATTTGTCCTTATTGCAAAAGGGAAAGTACGCCACCGCGGCGAAGGGCTTGTAAACCCGCGTTTAAAAACGGGTGCCATCGAAGTGGTCGTAGAAGAGCTTGTTATAGAGAACAAAAGTGCGCCTGTTCCGTTTGTTATCGGCGACAAAAGCGTAGGTGAAGAGACAAGACTTAAATATCGTTATCTCGAACTGAGAGACCCTGATATGTACGAAGCGTTCCGTTTACGCTCCAAAGCGGCGATCGCGGCAAGAAATATTCTTGATAAAAACGGTTTCTTGGAGGTGGAAACGCCTATCCTTACAAAATCGACTCCCGAGGGTGCGAGAGATTATTTGGTGCCTTCACGCGTACACAACGGAGAGTTTTATGCTCTGCCGCAGTCTCCGCAGCTTTTCAAACAGCTTTTGATGGTCGGAGGGTTTGATAGATATTTCCAGATTGCAAAATGTTTTAGGGATGAGGATTTGCGTGCAGACCGCCAACCTGAATTTACACAGATAGACGTCGAGATGAGCTTTTGTGATCAAGAAGACGTTATGAAGATTGCAGAGGAGCTTTTACATGCCATGTTCGGTGCGTGCGGCGTAGATATCAAGCCTCCGTTTAACCGCATCACCTACCGTGAAGCGATGGAGTTTTACGGTTCGGACAAGCCTGATTTGCGCTACGATCTTAAAATGGTGGATGTTATCGATATTTTCGAGAGATGCGATAACGAGATTTTCTCAAACATTGCAAAACAACCGCATAAAAACCGTATCAAAGCATTAAGAGTTCCGGGTGCGGATTTTGTTTTCTCAAAAAGAGAGATGAAAACGTTCGAAGATTTCGTACGCAAATTCGGTGCAGGCGGTTTAGGGTACTTCCAAATGAAAGAGGACGGGCTTAAAGGTCCGCTCATTAAATTCTTCAGCGAAGAGGATATTGCGCTTATTATCGAGAGAACCGAGCTTCAAGTAGGCGACGTAGTATTCTTCGGAGCGGGTGAGAAAAAAACGGTTCTTGACTACATGGGACGTTTTAGAATTTTCATTGCCGAACATGAAAAAATGAACCTGATAGACAAAGACCGTTTCGAGTTTGTTTGGGTTGTCGATTTCCCGATGTTTGAAGTCGAAGACGGAAAAGTCAAAGCACTCCATCACCCTTTCACCATGCCAAAAGACACCGACAAAGACAATGTCGAAGATATCGAATCGATCGCTTACGATATCGTTCTCAACGGTGTAGAACTCGGAGGGGGATCGATCCGTATCCATAAAGAAGCTATGCAAGAAGAGATATTTAAACTTCTTGGAATCGGCGAAGAGGAAGCAAAAGAGAAATTCGGCTTCTTGCTTGATGCACTTAAATTCGGAGCACCTCCGCACGGCGGTTTTGCAATCGGATTCGATAGACTTATGATGCTTATCTCTAAAAAATCGAGTATCCGTGACGTAATCGCATTCCCGAAAACGCAAAAAGCTTCGTGTCTTCTCACCCAAGCGCCAAGCCCTGTAGAAGCAGATCAGTTGCGTGATCTCCATATCCGTCTTCGCGAGCAAGCGAAATAATGAAGAAACTCTTTCTCATTATCGGAGCACCGGGTTCGGGAAAAACGACCGATGCCGAGTTGATCGCCGAAAAAAATGCTGCGATCACCCATTATTCGACGGGTGATATGCTCCGTACAGAAGTTGCGAGCGGGAGTGCCAGAGGCAAAGAGATCGAGAGTTATATCTCTAAAGGGCTTATCGTTCCCATCGCTATTGCGATCGAGACGATCGTACATGCCATAAAAAACGCGCCGACCGACGTGATCGTGATCGATGGATATCCCAGAAGTATGGAACAGCTAAGCGCGCTCGATGGGTATTTGAAAAGCGACCCTTCGTTGGAATTAAGCAGCGTAATCGAGGTGCGCGTAAGTGAAGAAACCGCCAAAGAGAGGGTTTTAGGACGCTCTCGCGGTGCAGACGATAACACCGAAGTTTTTTACAACCGTATGAAGGTGTATAAAGAACCTTTGGAAGCAATACAAAATTTCTACAAAGAGAAAAATCTTTTGAAAGTGATTTCGGGAGAGGGAACGATCGAAGATATTGTTGTGGAGATGGAGAGCTTTATACTCTCTAAAATCTAAAAAAATATCCGAAGATTTCGGATATTTTTTCTTTCTTTAGTGCGCGAGTTTTGCGACGATATCCGCTTCTACATCGGCGATATGTGCCGTACCGTCTACTCTGATATATTTAATTTTTGCATTTTTGCTTGCTTGTTCTTTGTAGTATCCGATTAGGGGCTGCGTGAGTTCGTGATACACTTTAAGTCTGTCTAAAACAACCGATTCTTTATCGTCGTCGCGTTGTACTAAATCTTCACCCGTTATATCGTCTTTCCCTTCCACTTTCGGCGGATTGTATACGATATGGTAGGTTCTTCCCGATGCTAAATGCGCGCGGCGCCCCGACATACGATTTACGATCTCCGAATCCGGTACGTCGATTTCGATGACCGCGTCGATCTCTATCCCTGCATTTGTAATAGCATCTGCTTGAGGCACGGTGCGCGGAAACCCGTCTAAAAGGTACCCGTTTTTACAATCCTCTTGCGCTATTCTATCTTTTACAAGGCCTATGATAATCTCATCCGTTACCAGTTGCCCCGCATCCATAGCAGCTTTTGCCATTTTTCCGAGTTCCGTTCCCGCTTTGATAGCAGCGCGGAGCATATCACCCGTCGAAATTTGCGGTATGTTATAGATTTTGGTTAAAAATTGAGCCTGAGTGCCCTTGCCTGCACCGGGAGCTCCGAGTAGTATAAGTCTCATGTTTATCCTATTTTTGTTTTTTGTTGGGCGAATTATATAAAAATGTAGTTAAAAGTAACCAAAAATAAAAACAGCACCTATGGACACGTTTTTTTGTTATTTAAGATTAAAAAATATATAATCGTTTAAATTTTTACTAAGGATACACTATGGGAATGGTATATTGCAGAGGCTGCGCAAAAGAGATTCATGAAACGGCTCAGACATGTCCTCATTGCGGGGCACCTCAAGGGGTTGCAACGGAAAGAAACACGGTAGTTTTATTTATGGTAGGATTGGGGTGGAGCGTACTTTTTTGGTTTGCTATATTGTTTTTATTGGGTTTTTTTGTAGGGGTCACAAACCCGACAAATGCAGAAACTGCAGGGCAAGAGCTAGGAGAGGCAGCTGCTTTTCCGGTTATGATCGTATCATTTTTTCTTGCGGGCATTTTGACATATTTGGGAAAACTTCCCGGTTCATACAAAAAAGTGTAAAGTTCTCTCTTTGCACATGCCATGGCATGTGCGACTTGATTATCTATTCTTCCTCATCCCCGTTTTGGGCTTCTAGTATATCCTCTAAAATCTCTTTTGCTTCATCCTCCTCTACGTCACCTTGAATAATATCTTCAAGAAGGTCTTTGAGGTCTGCTTTAAACTCTTGGAGTTCTTCTATCTCCTCTTTTACTTCCTCGCTTGCATTTTTTTGATCGGAGATCTCTTGAAAAATCTCATCTAAGCGTTCGTCTATATCGGGGATAACGCTTGTGGTTATAAGTTCTTGCAATTGTTTTACGTAAGACATTTTTTTTCCTTCAATAATTTGTGATATCATACTCTAAAAATGGTTTTTTAGTCATAATAGATAAAAATTAAAGAGGATAGAGATGCATTTTTACGCATTGATTATAGGTACGGAAATCTTAAACGGAAGAAGAGAAGATAAACACTTTGCATTTGTTCGCAAGGAATTGGAAAAATACGGGCACGAGTTGTATGCTTCTTTTATTGTAAAAGACGATCGAACATTGATGAAAAATATCTATAATCTTATTAAACAAGATCCGCAAGCGGTTCTGTTTTCTTTTGGAGGGATCGGTTCTACACCAGACGACCTAACAAGGGAGATAGCGGCAGAGGTGTTTAGCGCTTCTGCACTTGTGAGGCATAAAAAATTTGAACAGGATATTATTGAGAGGTTCGGTGATCAAGCCTATCCTCATCGTATCCATATGGCAGATTTACCGCCTGAAGCCGAGCTTCTTTTTAATCCTGTGAACAACATGTCGGGATTTAGTTTGCAAAAAAGGTACTTTTTCGTTCCTGGGTTTCCTCAAATGGCACACCCTATGATTGAAAATGCAATAAAAGAGAATTTTTCTCATGCGATTCAAAAACATAGATTGACGCTGCTTGCCGATACGAGCGAAAACTACCTTATTCATGTTATGAAACGTATCCCCGAGCATATAGAGATGTCTTCGTTGCCCATGTTTAAAGATTCCAAACCCATGGTTGAGATCTCTCTAAGCGGGATCGATGCAAATGAGGTTGCAAGCTATTTTGACCTCTTTGTACAGGAATTGAATCAAACAAAGGTGGCGTATAGGTTAATATAATAATACGATCGGTCGATCTAGTCGTAGATAACGGTGAAGGGGTGTGGTATGCATATACTTGTATGGCTGTTGGTATTGTTATTGCTAGTCGGTGTTGCGTATGTTGTTTTTAAGCTGTCTCTTTCAGGGAAGAAAGGTGACGGTGCAAAAAATGAACGGCACTATACTTTTAAAATTTAAGAGAGAAAATGATCGTTAATAGAAATAACCATGTTTTTAAAGGGCACAAAACCCTTTTGGGCGCGCGTTACGTAACCTACGGCGAAGTGGAACTCCCGTTGCGATACGATGTTTTTGCGCAATCAAAAAGCGGTTTTGATTGGGGATACCACGGCTCGGGTGCGATACAACTCGCATTTTCTATGTTATACCAACTCAGCAACGAGGAGTTTGCCAAAGCACACGCTTCGCAGTTTGCTTCGGATGTTGTAAAACATTTCAATGCAAGGGACTGGGTCTTGAGCGCCGTTGACGTACTCAAATGGATCAAGGAACATACCAAAGAAGAGGAAAAAGAGCTCTCCTCCCCCGCACAAGAATCTAAACCGCACACATCGTCTTTAAAAAAATCAAAAGAAGAAAAGCCCAATGTCGTCAAAGAGGTTTGCAGGGAATTGGGTATTACGCAAAAACAGCTTGCGGAGATACTGGAGATTCCCGAGGGAACCGTAAGCAGTTGGGCGGTCAAAAACGAGATACCGCGCTTAGGCAAAAAAGCGATCGAATTTTATATCCAAAATCAAAAAAATCAAGAAATTGTCGAGAGCTACAAAAAATTTCTCTCACTCCTCAATGCCGTCGATGCTTCCTAGACACTACCTTGCATAGGTGGTGTTTTTGGGAACATTTTCATCATAATCCAAAAGTTCTAAGATACTTCTCTTATTCATTTTTCTTGCAAAATCGGTTGCGTTGAACCCTTTGGAATCGAGAGCATCTTTGTCGGCACCGTTTTCTAGCAAAATTTTCGCAATCCCTACTCTTCCGTAACATGCCGCCGCCATTAAGGGGGTAAAACCGCTTCTTCTTTGGGTTTTATTGACGTTTACCCCCTGTTCTATCATGTAGCGAACCATCTCTTCGTTGGCATAGGTGATAGCGATATCAAAAACACTCACACCCTCTTCGTCAAAATCAAAAATATCTGCACCGCTCTCAACCAAAAGCATTAAAAGTTCAAAGTCGCATCCATAACGTATGGCATGTGAAAGAACACACTCGCCAGCATCGTTGGAAGCTTTGACGTCACCACCCTCTTTGATATATTTTTTCGCATTTAAATAATCGTTCTTCTTTAAAATTTCTATCCATTTATCCATAATTTCCATCCTTAATTTGAGAATTTTAGCATAGATAAATGGCTATTCATAGAGTTTTTATGTATAATTCGTCGATAAAAAAATAAGCGAGAATTCATGGAAATAATACAAACAGCAGATGCTTTTAAAGCATTGATTGAAAACATCAAAACAAATACGAAAGGGTACAAAGATCCTTTGGCATTCGGTATTTGTCGTGTTGATTTAGGTCAGCTCAATGTAGATAAAGTGCTTCAGGCAACCTACCCCGTCGTCAACTGGAACGAAAACTTCGGAAGTGCTGCGATTTTTATCCAAGCACTCGCAGAACAAGGCAAGGCGGTAGATTTTAGCCAGGATGAAGTTGTCTGTACTATCAACCTGGAGTTTTTAAAGCAGTGTCTTAATGCGTTTACTCCTTATTCGGACGAAGCACACGGAAGCGCACACAAAAATATTCAAGCGGTTTCGGCTCTTTACAACCACATTATCAACAACGGAAGTTTAGAGGGGGAATATAGGGTCACGTTTATTTTCAACGATGCTCCGCTTAAAAGCGTTGAAGCGACCTACCTTAAGCTTTATGCGCTCTCTTTGGGCAAAGCGGCTCTTAGGGGTATCAACCTTAACGGAGCTTTCGGAGCGTTACCGAATGTGGCATGGTCGAACGGCCAACCTATCGAACTTGATTATTTGCGTGAGTTTGAGATCGAACTAAAATTTGCGAACGAATATCCCCATATCGATTTCGTCGATAAATTCCCGAGATTCTTACAGCATATTATCCCTGCGGACAATACGCGTATCTTAGATACATCAAAAGTTCGTTTCGGTGCACAACTTGCGGCGGGTACGACGGTTATGCCCGGAGCTTCTTATATCAACTTTAATGCGGGAACGACGGGACCGGTTATGGTTGAGGGGCGTATCTCGAGTTCTGCAGTTGTCGGAGCAGGAAGCGACGTCGGCGGAGGCGCTTCTATTCTTGGCGTACTCAGCGGTACCGACGGCAACCCGATCACAATCGGTAAAAACACCCTTTTAGGTGCAAACTCTACATGCGGCATACCGCTGGGTGATGGATGTATCTTAGACGGCGGTTTGGCGCTATTTGCAGGAACAAAGATTAAAATAGCGCCTGCGGAACTTGCAAAAATCAACGAAGTCAATGAAGGGGTAAACCTTCAAGGTGAGGTATTTAAAGCGAAAGATCTTGCCTCTCTTAACGGTATCCACTTTAGACAAAACTCCCTCACGGGCGAATACAGCGCATCACGTTCTACAAGAGAAGTAAAACTTAACGCCGAACTCCATTAAATCTTTGTAAGGTAAAAAGCTTGTAAGCTTTTTACCCTTGTATTTACCTCTAACTTTTCTCTAATAATGACGATATTATAATAATCCAACTAATAAGGAGTTATCTATGAACATCTCTAGTAATCTTTCTTCCATAAATGCACATCAGCAGATGATGAATGTGAACGCCAACAATGTGGCAAATGTGAATACTGATAGATTTATTCCGAGTGATACGCGAATGTCTGAAGGGGGTAGCGAGTCTGTTATTGCAAACACGAGAATGGCTACTGATACGGGTTCACAAAAAAGTCAGACCGATTTGGCAAAAGAGTTGCCCGATCAGGTTGTGGTGAGTGGAGCAACTTCGGTCAATGTTACGGCAATCAAAACACAAGATGAGATGTTGGGTTCTCTTTTGGATATTAAGGCATGACCCTCTTGTTAAAGAGGGAGCGTGTTCATCGATGTCAGGTTTTGTAGCATATCTTCTTCTTCATTGTAGTTCTCTTGCTCTTTTCCGAGTCTCAGGGTGCTAAAAATCGTTTTTCCTATAACGATTCTTCCCTCTTGTTCCTCTTTTTTGGTTTTAATCCCCCATGTGTTGTGAAGAACGATGATCTCGTCGTTGTAAGTCCCCGCATACAAAACGATGTGCCCTTTTTTATACAAGAGCGTTTTAAAGGGCTCTGCTTTTTCTTTGATACGTTGTATTTTTTCTTCGGGAGTCAGCCCTTGAAGCGAAAGAACTTCCCCGACTTTGCTTTGCAGATAGGAGTTGCGCGGGAGCCACATGCCAAAGGGTGCAAAAATATCCCGCAGCATCGAAGAGCAGTCCCGTTGTTCAAACAAGCCTCCCCATCCGTATTTGGATTGCGCTACTTCGTTAACGATTTGAGTAAGGTTTTGCTTTGTAAAGGCAAGAATGTTCTTGTGTGCAATCTCTTTAGAGATTTTTGTTTGAACGAACAACGGCTGCGCATTTTTAGAACTTTGAATCGCCAAAACCGTATAAGAATCGGCATCTTCGCCGATAAGCGAAAGACTCATGCCTATTCTTGAACGAAAAAGAAAATGCCCCTCCTGATCGTACAAAGCAACATCCTCTTGCGTGATGAATACCTGTTGTGCTTTTTGGATCTCGTTTGTATATTGCTGCTCCAAAAACACTATCTCTTTCGTTTGCACCCATCCGCTTGCAAAATTGCTTAAAACGTATACCCACTCTTTATCTTTTGAGTAGTGAGAGACAAAAAGAGGTTCATTGGGTGCAATAGAGCTGTTTTGAAGATAGTCAAACGGAAAACCCTCCCCTGCCAATGCGGGGTCTTTAAAGACGGGGCGGTTTGTAGGGAAAAGCCGTATATTACAATACCCTAAAGTGATGGCGTTTCTATTTTCCGAACCGTAAGCTTGAAAATTTGCGTTTTCTCGCATCGAGGCGAAAAACTCCTCTTCGATAGGTTGCAAATTTTCCCCGTAGGAGTTTTGCGCAGTGTACGCTTTAAACGGCCATTGGATGGCTTGGAGAGATTCTCTGGGCTTAGAGAGATTCCAAACGCTAAAATAATATTTTGCATAGCGATCTTCCCTTTTTTGGAGATCAGCTCCGTTTTCCTCTTTGAGACTTCCCACATACGCTTCTATATTTTGCGGTAAATTCACAAGATCATGAATCTCCCGAGGCGCCAAAGGGGGTTCGACCTGTTTGGGGCTACATGCCAAGAAAAGTGCACCTATACAAATAAATCCTAAATATCTCAAATCATCCCTTTAATCGACGTTTCCGAATCTGCTTATAACTCTGCCGATTACTTCGATCTCTCTTGGATCGAGCGTTTGCGTTGCATAGACGGGATTGTCGGAGATAATGTCGACTTTCCCGTCCATTCTTTGCTGTACTCTTTTTATGAAAAGACCGGCTTCGGTGCGGAGGGTAAAGATCCCTCCTCTTTGCAGATTGGTTTTTGTTCTATTGATAAATACGATGTCATTATAGCTAAAAGTGGGTTCCATCGAGTCTCCGCTGACGTTAATCGCCTCGATGTTCTTAAGCTCTTTTTCTCCCCCCAAAAGTGCAACAAAATCGGGAGCAAGTTCGATTGTCTCGTTGGCTTCGCTGAGAACGTCGCTCCCTCCCCCCGCAGATGCATGGATGTCGCTGTAATAGCGAACCATAAAAAATCTATTCGTCGCCTCTACCAAACTTTCGGGAGACTGTCCGTACAAGAGCCAATTGATCGATATCGATTTAAGTGCGCAAAAATCAAGCAACTCGTTAAAAGGTATCTTGTTTCTTTTTTTCATTGTCGCAAAATTCATCTGGCTGATTCCCAGAAGGTCTGCTACGTCCTTATCAAATACTTTTCTGCCGTTGTGTTCCGAAGAGATGATGTTTTTTATCTCTTCGACAATATCGATAAAACTTTTCATGCCATCTTCCTTTGCTAAGTTATATACAAAATAATACTCTTTTTTTGCAATAAATCAAAATTTATTTTGCAATTTGCAATATTTTTAAGATTAATAGAAAAAATTATTTATATTTTGAAATAAAAAGGAGAAAAGTTATGTCGCAATTAGTAAAAAACATCAACACTCTATTTGAAAAATTTGAAAAAAATTTATTTGAGATCGCTAAGGTTTTGCTTTAACGGATTAGACAATATTGAAAAGTATTATCAATATTAATACAAAATTAAGCTTGCACCGATTAACATTCCATTAATCTTCAATGTATTATTAATAAGGATGTAAATGAAAAAAATACTCTCAGTCGTAGCTGCTACGGCATTGGTTCATAATGTAGCAATCGCCGATGAAGTTCTTGAAGCGATCAGCCTAAGCGGCACCGATACAAAAAGTGCCAAACAAGGGAAGGTAAAAGATATTATCGAGAAAACAGAGGTGATCTCTAAAGAGCAGATCAAGAAACAGCAAGCCGTAACGCTTATTGAGGCAATTGAACAAACACCCGGGATCGACGTGACGACAAATTGTTCTATGTGCGGTATCAAACGTGTTATGCTTAACGGTATGAAGGGGGAACACACCACAGTTCTTGCCGACGGCGTACCGTTTCACTCTACGGTTTCTAGCTATTACGGGATGGACGGTATCGGGGTAAGCGATATTGAAACGATCGAAGTAGCACGCGGCAGCGGTGCTTCCTTAACGGCTCCCGAAGCGATCGGAGGAACGATTAATATCGTCTCGCGCAAAGCAAAAGGGAACGGTATGGAGTTTAACCTAGCAGGCGGCGAACAAGGGTATAAAGTGGGCGAGTTTTTTGCCGAGGGGATGAGCGAGGATAAAAAAACGGGTGTCGTGATCTCGGGCGGCTACACCAACTACGACCAATACGATCAGGACAAAAACGGCGTTAACGAAGCTCCAAGACTAGAAAATCAGGTGCTCTCTTTTAAAATAAACCACGAACTTACCGATCAAGACGAGATAGAGCTTAAACTCTCTCATTATGATTCGAAAGTGTACGGAGGGCCGATGGTAGATGAGCAATTTGCCGTGGCATCGTTCGGCAGTACGGGTACTGCGAATCCAAATTTTGTAGGCGGCAATGTAAACAATCAATACAACGGGGATCCGATGGGAACCTTGGAGAGCATTACGACAATCCGCGACGAAGCAACGCTTAAATGGACGCATGTAGGAGATACGACAACGTTTCAAACCACACTGGCATATGCCGATGCAGGGCAGGATTCGATGTATGAGGGAACCGATTACGTCAACGACGACAAAACTTATTTCGCAGACTTTAAAGTGGTACAGATGCTAAACGATGAGCATCTCTTAACCTATGGAATCGATTTTAAAAGCGAAATTATGAAAGCAAAATCGACGGGATTTGCCCCTACGCCGACGGCAAACGGCAAGGATGATTTTGATTATTATGCATACGGCATCTATTTACAAGATACATGGACGATGACGCACGATACGGAGCTTAACGTAGCTTTGCGAGGTGCCAAGATACTTACGAACTTTACGGGGCAGTTTTTAAAAGAAAACGAAATTGACGAAACGATTGTTTTGCCGCGTTTGCATTTACGTCATAACCATACACATGCCATAGTGTCCCGTCTATCGGCAGGACAAGGATACCGCTCACCGCTCACGTTTTTTGAATCGGAACACGGACTCATCGGACCTGATGGCTTTGGGGTCGATATCAGCGAGATTGAACGCTCCAACAATGTATCGTATGCGCTCTCTTACGATGAAGGAAGAGTGAGTCTTACGGCAGGTGCTTCCTACACAGACGTGAAGAACCTCGCTTACGTGGGAGAAGACGGCACGGGTAGACCGACGCTCTATAACTACAAAGGGAAAGTAGCGGTTAAAAATGCCGATGTTGTGGCAAGCTACTTAATCACCCCTGCTATCACCGTTTCGGGCGGGTATGAGCAATACTGGTACGATGAAAAATATAAAGAGTTACTCTATATCGCCGCCATGGAGAAACAGGCTCGTTTTATGATCGATTACGATGCAAACGGTTGGAATGCTACGGCGCAGGCAACATGGGTAGCTTCAAGAAACTTGGCACCTTATGGATATGGAGACAGAACTAACGACGTTGCAGGCAACAGCCCAAAAAATACGAAAGCCCCCTCTTTTACGACGGTGGATCTAAAAATTGCCAAAGACGTGACGAAAAATTTCAATCTTTATGTCGGAGTGAAAAACCTTTTCGATTACACGCAGACGGAAAAAGAGTCGCCGCTTTTCTATGATGATGCAGGGGAATACGACGTGGGTCACATCTGGGGACCGCTTCGCGGGCGTATGGCGTATGCAGGTGTAAGAGCGAAGTTCTAAGGAACTTCCCTTACCATGCCAAGAGGTTTGATTATTCCTCTTGTTTTCTTTCCTCTTTTTTCTCTTCTTCTTCCCTTTGGGAAGCTTTGCTTTTATGGTAGCCGCTAAAAATAAACACTAAAAACAAGATCAATAAAAACAATACGATAGTATCGACTACGGGATTCATAGATTTTTCTCCAAGAAACGGGGATAATTTTGACGCATCGCTTCATACAGGACGATCCCCGTACTTATGGCGAGATTGAGACTTCTTCCCTCTTTTGTCATCGGTATCGTAATATTTTGTTCTTTGAACTTTTGGAGTATTTCAGAGGGGATTCCGGCTGTTTCGCTGCCGAAAAATATATAATCCCCCTCGTTAAACTTCGCTTCAAAGTAGGGTTTGTCGGTTTTTGTGGTAGCAAAATAGGCATTTGTCGTAATCGTATTCGCCGCAAAAAACTCTTCGATACTCTCCCATACGTGCAGATCAAGCTTGTGCCAGTAATCCAGCCCTGCCCTGCGCACCGCTTTTTCGCTAATATCGAAACCGATCGGCTTAATAAGATGCAACGAAGCTCCGGCGTTGACGCATAATCTGCCGATAGCACCCGTGTTATTAGGGATTTGGGGATGGACAAGTACGATATGAAACAAAAAGATCCTTAAAAAATAACTGTTTTGTTGGCATAAACAAAGATACGATCTTCGAGTGCCAGTTTAAGTGCGCGAGAGAGCACCACTTTTTCGACGTCTTTACCCGAACGCTGCATATCGCGCCAGCCGTACGCGTGGTTGACGTGGATCACCTCTTGGGATATGATCGGTCCCTCATCGAGGTTGTTGTTGACGAAATGGCTTGTCGCACCGATGATTTTTACGCCCCTTTCATACGCTTGTTTGTAAGGGTTGGCACCGATAAATGCGGGTAAAAACGAATGGTGGATATTGATGATTTTGTTTTCGTACGCTTCAACGAAACGGGGCGTTAGAATACGCATATATTTTGCCAAAACGATATAGTCGATATCGTCGTACGTTGCGAGATACTCAAGCACTTTTTCTTCATGCTCGGCTCTGCTTAAACCCTCGTGGGAGATGGTTTTGTAAGGGATGTTAAAGCGTGTCACCAAAGATTCCAAAAGATCGTAATTGGAGATAACGCAGAGGATATTTGCTTCAAGCTCCCCTGCTTCGTGGCGGATAAGAATGTCTCCCAAAGCGTGCATCTCTTTTGTCGCCATGATAATAATGTTTTTTTTACGCGGCTTAATCACTTCGACGCTTGCGTGTTTTGGCAGTACGTTTTCTATCGACTTTTTAAGTTCGCCGGAATCGACCACGCCGTCTACGACGCTGCGCATAAAAAATTTATTGTTTTCTTTATCGACAAATTCGTTGTTGCTTAAAATATTAAGGTTGTTCTCGAAAAAAACCGAAGAAACCTTATAAACCAAACCTTTCTCGTCGTTGGCATCGATAAGAACTCTGTATTGACTCACTGTCGTTTTCCTTTTTGTATTTTTTCCGTACGCTCGTCTATAACGGCTAAGGTATATTCTAAAAAATTGAGCGTTAAATCTATTTTCGCTTCGATATTGGAGTTGTTTGGCGCTTGAAACCCTTCAAATAGCACAAGAAGCCGCTCACGTACCGATTGCAAAAAAAAGAGCTCGCTATCGGAGGGGTTTTGCGATGATTCAAGCTGCTCTTTGATCTGTTGCAACTCCTCTTGGAACTCTTTTTTAGGCTCCTCTTGTTTTACGAAAGGATTTCTTTGTTGAGAAGGTGCGGGGGCGCTTTTGAAAGGGGGTTGTTTCTCGTCCTCTTCCATTTCGGCAAGGGTAGAGAGTATTACGTCTTTTAATTCCATGATTTTAACAACCACCTTTCAAACTCTTTAAATTCAACGTCCGTATCCATCTTAATAAAAAAATCTTTCATCTGTGCGTTAATGCCCAAAAATTTTTTTCTCATCCCCGAAAGTCTTCTAATGGCGATTTTTGCATCGCTGTTGGAAGGGTCTTTTTTTAGGATCTCTTTGTATATCTCAAGGGCCTCCTCTTTGAGCCCTTGAAGTTCGTAGATATTGGCAAGCGTTAGTGTTTGCATTTTGCAGCGTAATTAGCGATGATAGAACCCATTTCGCTTGTAGAGCATATCTCTTTTGCATCGTATTGCGCGATATCTTTTGTTCTGTAACCCTCTTTGAGTGCTCTTTTGATTGCATTGTCGATTTTATCTGCCGCTTCAATCTCCCCTAGTGCGTAGCGAAGCATCATCGAAGCCGAAGAGATCGTTGCGATCGGGTTGGCGATCCCCTGCCCTGCGATGTCGGGTGCAGAACCGTGGATAGGCTCGTACACGCCGATTTTTGCACCGATGGAAGCCGAAGGCAAGAGCCCGATAGAACCCGAGAGCATACTTGCTTCATCGCTTAGGATGTCGCCGAAGATGTTCCCCGTCAAGATAACATCAAACTGTCTTGGATCACGGATAAGCTGCATCGCCGCATTATCGACGTACATGTGGGAGAGCTCCACTTCCGGGTACTCTTTTGCCACTTCGATCACTACCTCTCTCCAAAGCTGCGAAACGTCCAAAACGTTTGCTTTATCGACGGAGCATACGCGTTTATTGCGCTCCATGGCGATTTTAAACGCTTGGTGTGCGATACGCTCGATCTCCGGGCGGGTATACACCATCGTATTCCACCCTTTGTTTTCGTCGCGCCCTTTAGGCTCGCCGAAATAAATCCCGCCGATAAGCTCGCGCACAACCATCAAATCGACGCCGCTTACCACTTCGGGTTTGAGCGAAGATGCGTTTACCAGTTCATCGTACACGACGGCAGGACGAAGGTTTGCATACACGCCCAGCTCTTTTCTAAAGCGTAAAAGTCCGCTCTCGGGGCGTTTTTCGCGCGGAAGCTTATCCCACTTCTCCCCGCCGATAGCACCAAAAAGCACCGCATCGCTGTTAAGCGCGGTGGTGATCGTCTCTTGCGGCAGCGGATCGCCCGTGATATCGTAGGCGCATCCCCCCATCAAAACCTCTTCGTAAGAGAAGTCGAAATCAAAACAAGAAGAGACTGCATCGAGAACTTTTACTGCTTCATCGATAATCTCGGGACCGATTCCGTCCCCTTTAATAAGTGCTATTTTGTATTTTTTCATTTAGTTTCCTTTAATCTCTTTTTGAGCAAATTCCATAAGCCCGCCTGCATCGATTAGCTCTTGCATAAACGGAGGGATGGGGATGAAGTTGTAGGTTTTGTTCGTGGTTTTGTTGGTGATCGTCCCTGCGTTCATATCGACGCTGATCATATCCCCTTCGGATATCTCTGCACTCTCTTGAAGTTCAAAAATAGGGAGTCCCATGTTGAATGCATTGCGATAAAATATACGAGCGAAAGTAGGAGCGATTACCGCCGCAACGCCTGCTGCTTTAAGAGCGATGGGTGCGTGTTCGCGCGAACTGCCGCATCCGAAGTTTTCACCCGCTACGATCACGTCGCCGCGAGACATTTTTTTCACGAAATCGGGGTCTGCGTCTTCCATAACGTGTTTAGCGAGCTCTTCGGGAACCGATGTATTTAAATAACGCGCCGCGATAATCAAATCGGTGTCGATATCCTTGCCGAATCTCCAAACTTTTCCTTCGATATTTGCTTTTTGCATTGAAAAATCCTAACTCTATGTTCTAAAATAATTTTGCGATTATAGCCAAAATGAGATTTTAGTTTTCTAAAAGAGAAGCGATTTTTTCCTGCATGCCAAGGAAAGGATGCAAGAAAAATCATTTTAAGAGCTGACCTTACGCACTTTCTTTTAGAAAGGGCTAAGTTGTCAGTTTTTCTCCCGTATCGGAAAGATACGGGTAGCTTCAGGGGGTTGTAGGGACATTTGTCCCTGCCACTTTATGGGCTTTGCTCATAAAGTGCGTATCATCAGTTAAGAGTTTGGTGTAGTTTGTGTAGATGGGGTTGTCATTCGGAAAATATTCAAGGATCGCTTTTGCGTAACGGTCAAACGGGTTGTCGATTTTACAGAGTTGCCAACGCTTCTTCCATGCCAAGTCGTAACTCGTAAAAAGGGTCGAAAAAGGGACGGGAAAATCGGTTCCGAAAAGAAGTTTGTGATGGATATGTTTCTGCAAACTCAAATGGCGTAGCACCTTTGCCCGAACGGGGGTAAGAAGTGCGGAGATATCCGCGTACAAATTCGGATAGTTCTCAAGCATCTCTAAAAGCTCGAAATATTCACGGTTAAAATGTTTCTCTTTTTTGGAAAGTGCTCGAAAAATGCGTTTGGGCTCGTAACTCAGCGCCATATGCGCGCAGATCACTTTCACGCCGCACTCTAGGGGCAAACGAAGCATTTCGATCGATTCGCATGCCGCAAAAGAGTGCACGCTGCTCTCGCTTCCCACGTGGATAATCAAAGGCAGATCGTATGCCGCCATTTTTTCAAAGTAGGCTTTGTAGCGCTCTTGGTTTGTATCGACGTTCCAGTAATTTTGCAGAAATTTTCCCCCCGCAAAACCGTGTGCGACATATTTGTCTATAAGCTCCGGCGCATCGGGGCGCTGCGGATTGATCGAAAAAAACGGGACGATGCAGTCGCTATTTTGCTCGTAAAGTCTCAGCAGATCGTCGTTGGTTGCACATACGGTAATATCTTTGTGCAACTCTTTGCCTGTATCGTCGACTCGTGCATCGACGCCGAAAAGTACGATTTTTTCTATATGTTCCGAGTTGCGTACCGACGTTAGAAGCGCTTTTGTGTAAGCTTCGTAGGGGTTTTGTAAAATCTCTTTGGGATCGATGCCGAATTTTTTACCGAAGAAGCGTATTGCCAATTTATCGTAAAAACGCTCAAACTTTACGTCGCTGCTTAAAAGGTGGGTGTGGATATCTATCGTCTTCATGCGCTCTCTTTTTGTTTCTCTTTTTTGATCGTCTCTTCAATCTGCTCTTGAAGCATGGCGCTAAAATCTTTTTCGTTCGTTACATCGTAAAAAAGCGGGGGCGATACGATAACGTCGATCACGAAAGGAACGAATAACGCCTCCCCTTTAGGCAAACTTTTCCCTGCGCCATAAAGCGCTACGGGGATAACCGGCACGTGGGAAAACTCTTTTGCCAAATGGGTTATGCCGTTTTTAAAAGGTTGGATCGCTTCAGGCTCACCGCGGCTTCCTTCGGGAAAAAGGATCACGATCTCTTTTCTATGCAGCGCATCGTACACCCTTTGCAAAGGGTGACCGTTTTTTTTATCGGGTTTGCGTTGCAAGGGGATAATGCCGATACAGTTTTGGGAAAACCATCGCATCAAGGGATTTTGCATAAAATAGTCCACCGCCGCTACAGGGCGCACTTTATGAACGATTGCAACGGGAAAGAGGCTCAAAAGCACGAGTGTATCGAGATGGCTGTTATGATTGGCAACTATGATGCAAGGTCCCTCCAAAGGGAGAAAATTTTTGTTGCGAACGTAAACGCCGCTGATGAGAAGCACCAAAGGGCGCACGAAAAAAAGGAAAAACATTTTTTTAAGCATCGCCTCTCCTAATAATAAAGATAGTTAAGGTAGTGAAAAAACAAAGGTGCGGTGTAGGTCAAGCTGTCGATCCGATCTAAAATACCGCCGTGTCCCGGAAGCAAATTGCCCGAGTCTTTTACCCCGATATCGCGTTTGACCATCGAGATCACCACGTCGCCGATAAACCCAGCCGCACTGATAAGCATCCCCGCAAAAAGCGCTTCATACCATGCGAAGGGGGTTAGCGAAGAGAAAGCTACCGCCAAAAGCGAAACGGTAAAAAACGCGCCCAAAAACCCCTCGACGGTTTTGTTAGGGCTTACTTTAGGGATGATTTTTCTTTTGCCGATCGATTTTCCCCAAAGATACTGCAAAATATCGTTGAGCTGGGTTAAAAGAATGAGATAGAGCACAAACTCAACGCCCCCCGAGCCGTTTTCCTTTACGGGAGAGAGGGTAATCATATAAGCAAGGTGGCTTAGACCGAAAACAAACATCATCAGTCCCCACTGCACGCGGCTCGTATTTTCTAAAAAACCTTTGGTATCGCCGATAAGCACCTGACGAAACGGAAGAAAAAGAAAAAGGAAAACGGGGATCCAAATAATAAACATCCCGTACCATTCGATCGCAGCAAAATAGTACTGAAAAATAATCGCAATATACGCGTAAAAGATAATGCGACGATCGGTAAGACGGGTGGGGATTAAAGAGAAATACTCTTTGAGTGCAAGGTAGCTTATAAGCCCGAAGAAAAACATCGCAACGGTAGTGTTGAGCATTGCCCCCACGACAAATGCCAAGACGATAATCCACCACGAGTTAACGCGATCTTTCAGCTCTTTGGAACTTTTATGACGCATTACGCCGTGAACTGCGACGCTTGCAAAACTAAGAAGTGCAAAGATTACGCCGAGAAAAATTCCCGTTTTTCCGCTAAACAACCCGAATAACGCCTCTAACATGCCAAAGCCTTTTTCCCGCGGCGCACAACCGTCCACATGCCAAGAAATGTTGCCGCAACTATAATAAGGTTGATGCTCGTAAAATGCTCAAAACCGCATGCCATAGCCAAAGAGAGCGCTCCCATCACAAAAGCGCGGTCGCTTTTTCCCATAGGTCCGTCGTACGCCCTCTCCCTTTGAAGGGTCACCGCAAGCACGCCAACCATCTCCGTGAAAATCGCAACGATCACGAATAAAACGATCCAAACAGAATCGATACCGCCGATAACCGCAAAAGGAAGATACAAAGCCGCATCGGAGACGACATCCCCCATCTCGTTTAAAAGTGCTCCCAAGTCGCTTTTCATGGCATGTTCTTTTGCCAACATGCCGTCAATCGCATTAAGCGCCATGCGGACAAACAAAACAACGGGGATCAAAAAAAGCGCCCAAGCTGCCCCCTTGCTTACATAGAGTGCCGCCCCTGCGGCAATACTTACAAACACTGCAAAAAGGGTAACCCCATTCGCCGTAATGCCCGCCTTTGCCAGAACACCGACTATAGGGCGCAAGAGGTTTTGAAACCGAGGTTTGAGATCGTAGATTGTAACCATATTTTTCTCTTTAGTTGAATTGTAAAGAGCAGATAATAACCGAAAGCAACTTAATCAAAACAACATGCCAAAAAGAAAAAAGGAGGAAAACGGCTTGATATTAAAAAGTATCAAGCCGTTTTAGAGGAAATATTAACGTTTGAGACCGTTCACGGTTTGGAGCATCTCATCACTCGTGGTGATCACTTTTGAATTAGAATCGTATGCGCGCTGCCCCGTAATGAGGTCGGTCAATTCCACGACAAGTTCGACGTTGCTAAGCTCCACGAACCCCTGACGCAATATACCCAAACCGTCAAGTCCCGGAACCCCCTCCACGGGTTGTCCCGAACTGTCGGTTTCGACAAAAAGGTTGTCCCCCATCGAGTGCAAACCTGCGGGGTTGATGAAGTTTGTAAGGGTAACCTGCCCGATCTGTGTCGCTTGTGCCTGCCCCGGCTGTACTACGGTGACGGTTCCGTCGGTTCCGATACTTACATAGGTTGCATCGGGCGGCACGACCACTTCGGGTACGAGTCTGTAGCCGTCGCTGTTGACGATAGTACCGTTTTCGTCTACTTTAAATGCACCGTTTCTTGAATACACTTCGGTTCCGTCGGGCAACTCAAGACGAAAAAAACCTTTCCCCGTAATTGCTATATCAAGCTCGTTATCGGTTTGTTTTAAGCTTCCTTCGGAAAATATCTTATTGATCGCCGTAGGACGCACCCCAAGCCCTACTTCTATCCCCGTAGGGCTTTTGGTAACGTCGCTTGTAGAGGTACCCGCATACTGCATAACGTGGTACATCAAATCGGCAAACTCCGCGCGAGATTTTTTGAATCCTATCGTATTGACGTTGGCGATATTATTCGCAGTGGTGTCGATTTGTGTTTGCATCCCCAACATCCCTGTTGAAGCGGTATAAAGTGATTGCATCATGGTCTATCCTTCAAATTAAGCTTTTTTAGCCAGTTTTTCTATAGCGTCGCGGTTCATGTCGTTCATTTGGGTGTCCATAGCTTTTTGGTACATCCCCACCAGACGGTTCGTTTCTATCATCTGCGTCATCATCTTAACGGCGTTGACGTTGCTTTTTTCTATAAAACCTTGCAGTACCGCCCCGCTCTCTTCTACGTTTTCAAGGGATTGCATATCGTCGTAACGGTATAAATTATCCCCCTCTTTTTTAAGCATTGCCGTGTTTTGAGGTTGTGCTACGAACAGTTTTGCATTTTGCGCCATACCGAAAGTGTTGGGAACATTTACTGAGAGTTGCCCGTTTTTATCGGAAGTGATAATGCTGTCTTGCTCTGTAAAAGCTATCGTTTGGTTGCTTGTAAAATAATCGCTCGGTAAAACCTCGTACCCTTGTTTGGTAATAAGGCGCCCCTCATCGTCGGTCGTAAACGAACCGTCGCGTGTGAGTCGCAACCCTTGAGGCGTTTTGACGACGAAAAACAGGTTCTCTCTTGCGAGTGCAAAATCAAGTGTATTTTCCGTTTTTTGCATCGTCCCTAAAGAATGATCGGTATAGGCATCTACGATTTGCGGTGCCTTGGTCATGGCACGGTTATAAAACTGTGCCGCCTCAAACGTATGGTTTTGGTTGGGGAGCTCGTCTCTGGCTTCTTTATAGAGGCGCATAAAATCTCCCACGACAAGGTTGTCTTCCTTGAAACCTGTCGTATTGACGTTTGCCAAATTGTTCGCGATCGTATCGAGGCGATTAAACTGAGCCACCATCCCCGCTGCCGCGCTGTAGTATCCTGTCTGCATAAAATCCCTTTTTCTAGCATCAATTACACTTGGTAAAGCAAACGGTGTTCCAAAATCAAACTCTCTTTTTCTATACAAAAAAATATTAAAAAAAAGTTATACTTAAGAAAATTTCGGTATAATCCACTCTTTAATTTTCCTTAAAATATCCCCCGACAAGGCACCTGCAATATGACTGCAAAAGAACTCAACCAAGCCATAGAAAACTTTTTCGCAGATATCAAATCGAAAGATTGTGTGACATACGAAGCACTTATCAACCTTTTTGACAAGCAACCGACCGCGGCACATGCCAAGACGATTTTCAAGCTTATTCAAAAAAACAAGGTTTGTATCTACACCGCATCGGAACATGCCAAAAAGCTAAACTTTAAAGAAGCCGAAGCGCGCAAAGATGCACAAAGAAAGATGCTCGAAAATAGCGATTCCGAAAACTTCGACATATTAAAAGAGCACGAACTTTTAGAGTGGTCGCGCTCCGATTCTCCCGTGAGAATGTATCTTCGCGAGATGGGGCAGATTCCTCTTCTTTCTAAAGAGGAAGAGATCGAAATCTCTAAAAAAATCGAAATCGGCGAAAGTATCATCATCGACGCGATCTGTTCGGTTCCTTATCTTATCGATTTCATCCTAGACTACAAAGAGCCGCTTATCAATCGCGAAAGAAGAGTCAAAGAGCTTTTTAAAAGTTTTGAAGACGAAAAAGAGGACGACAGCGACGACGATAACGACAGCGACGACGAGAACGAGGATTTGGACGATGAGGAAAAAACCCTTTCGGCAAAAGACAAAAACCGTATCGAAAAGGTCACTACAAGCTTTAAAGCTCTTGAAAAAGCGAAAAAAGAGTGGGTAAAAGTTGCCGAAAAAGCACCCGAGAATCTCGACGGCGAGATCGACGAAGATATCGTGACGTACTATCTTAACGTTACGTTTAAAAAATCGATCCTTAAAGAGAAACTTTTGGATCTCGGACCCACTTCCAAACTTATCAACGAACTTGTGCGTGCCATGGAAAATGCGCTCAAAAGTGACGAAGGGTACGATAAAGAGCTTAAACGTCTCGAGTACAAACTTCCTCTTTTTAACGCAACGCTCAAAGCAAACCACAAAGTGCTTCTGAATAAAATATGCGATCTTACCAAAGAGGATATCGCAGCGATGGTTCCCGAAGCTACGATGGTAAGCACCTATATGGAGATCAAAAAACTGGTGCAAACCAAAGAGGCTTCCAAAAACAGTTTCGATATGGAACCCGAAAAACTCGCAGATATTCTCGAACAGATCAAGCGCGGAAAAAATATCTCCGAAATCTCCAAAACAAGAATGGCAAAATCAAATCTCCGTCTTGTGGTTTCGATAGCAAAACGCTACACAAACCGCGGCTTGCCGTTTTTGGATCTTATCCAAGAGGGGAATATCGGGCTTATGAAAGCGGTTGATAAGTTCGAGTACCAAAAAGGGTACAAATTTTCCACTTATGCCACATGGTGGATCCGTCAGGCGATCAGCCGTGCCATCGCCGACCAAGCCCGCACGATCCGTATCCCGATCCATATGATCGAGACGATCAACCGTATCAACAAGATTATGCGTAAACACCTTCAAGAACACGGCAAAGAGCCAGATGTAGAAACAATCGCAGAGGAAGTTGGACTCTCGGTCGAGAAGGTTAAAAACGTTATTAAAATCACCAAAGAGCCGATCAGCCTTGAAGCGCCTATCGGTAACGAGGACGACGGACGTTTCGGAGATTTTATCGAAGACAAAGCATCGCTTTCCCCTTCCGATGCTATTATGAAAGACGACCTTCGCGTCCAGATCGAGCAGGTCTTGGAACAGCTCAACGAAAGGGAAAAAGCGGTTATCAAACTTCGCTTCGGTATTATGGAAGACGAGAGCGACAGAACCCTCGAGGAGATCGGTAAAGAGCTTAACGTAACCCGCGAAAGGGTACGTCAGATCGAGTCGAGTGCGATCAAAAAACTTAAGCACCCTAAAGTGGGGCGTAAGCTTAAAAATTATATCGAAGATTAAAAGCGCGTGAAGATCAGTTTCGAACAACAATGGCTCGAGTACGACTACAACCCGTTTTTGCTCTTTAGTTCAAGCGGCAAGATACTTTCTTTAAACACCGAAGCGCAGTTTTTACTCGGCTCCACCTCCGCTTCGGAGATTTTTGAGCTTGCTACGAGCTATGCAAACGTAACGTTCGGTTTTAAAACCACGTTTTTAGAGCTTGAGTTCGGTCGCTACAAATTTTTCGGTCTTACCGTCGGGTACGAAAATGAAGAGGAGATAGGGATCAAGCTTTACCGCATGCCCTCTCTCAAGCTTGAAAACCCCAAACCAAACGGGCAGCTTATCAACATCTATACCCTTATCGATCTTTGTATCTCAACCAACTCCATCAACACCAAGATCGATTTTATCAAAGATTTCGACCCTGCCATCCCCGAAATCATTACCAACTCCAACAATATCATCAAAATACTCAACAAAAGCTACGCATGTTATTTGCAAAATAGCACTATAAAAACAAGGGTGTTTTTTAGGGTCGGGGAACATATCATCTTCGAAAATCAAAAGTATCCGATCTTTTCGATCGAAATCAGTGCAGAGAAGAGCAACGAAAAGGCGATAAACGAATTAAAGCTTTTCTCGCTCAACAGTAGTTTTTATATCGATATACAAAAATCTATTACGATCAATATACCGATGATTACTCGCTAAGAAAAATATTTTTTCCTACAAAATATGCGGCAACCATCCCTAGAAGCAGGGATGGCATGTAGATTGCAAGTTCAAGCACTCCGTTGTTTTTTAAAGCAATAAACCCTAAAAATAAAAAGATATACCCCGCAACTCTAAAAAGCGAAAAACTCCCTTTCGTGCCGTGCTTCATACTCTCTAAACTAAACGTTTTTATCTTTTTCTTCTCCTCTTTGACAATCGCTTTAAGATCAAGCTCTTCTACAGGAGTTTCGTTTGGAGGCGTGTCGTCGTAGAGTTCGTGCGGATCCTCGATAGTGTCGAGAAAATCGCGTTTCTCCTCATACTCCCCCGAATCTATTTTGTTTTGTACCATTTTTTTATAGCCGTACATCGAACCGAGTACAATGAAAAAGCTGCTTAAAAAGGCGATTTGGAGGTTAATAAAAAAAGAAAACGAAATAAGCGATGCAAGAAGGATCAGCCCCTCAAGCATCAGAAGGATCTTAATACTTTTTCTCACCGTAATCCTCGTCCTCCTCATCATCCTCTTGCATCTGCTGTTTGACCTTGTATCTGGGTTGTTTGGAAAGCTCTTCAAACTCTTTGTACTGTTTGGAATAGGCTTTATAGACGTTGAGTATTGCCGCGGCGATACCGATAAACACCCCGACCCAAAAAAGCCAGCCGATCCCCGTCCATTTGCGAAGCAGATACCCGATCCCAACGCCCATTGCAACGGCAACGACCATCGAGATTCCAAGAGAGAGGCTGTCGGCTCCCTCTATAATCGCTTTATATTTTGGAGTTTCCTCTTCGTTGGCATGGTGCTCTTTTTGTTCCTCAGCCATTGGTGATCTCCCTGAACACTTTTGCACTCGCTTTGATGGTGTCTTCTATCATCGCATCGGTGGTTGCGGTAGATATAAAGCCTGTTTCATATAACGAACATGCAAAATAGAACCCCTTCGCAAGCATTTTGGCATGGAGCTTTGCAAAAAGAGGCTCGTCGCTCTTGCAAGCGTCGGCAAAATTTTTCACGGGGTTTTCGTTAAAGAAAAAGCCGAACATACTGCCGCGTACGTCGATTTGCATCGGTATGCCACATGCCAAGGCTTCTTTTTGCATCCCCTCGACAAGTCTTTTT
>Ga0265295_1001867_pt1 | contig 35559 bp, 50 predicted proteins | sample Munlansysbiofilm_FD_192503 | JGI IMG/M metagenome (GOLD analysis project Ga0265295, IMG submission 192503) | Leachate microbial communities from a municipal landfill in Southern Ontario, Canada - Methane capture system biofilm | ecosystem: Engineered > Solid waste > Landfill > Unclassified ... | reverse complement strand
TGGTGGATGCGTCATTGCCCACCTGCCGAACGATGAAGGCATTTTCAATGTACTGCCAGTTCTTGATTGCAGTGTCAGTGATTCCAGTGTCAGTGATTCCAGTGGGAACCGTGTCACCAATGGCGGTGTAGCCAGCGGACGTGTCATCAGCGTAGACAGCTTCATTGTTGCTGACGTAGCTTTGATAGTTGTTCACGTTCCAGCCGTCAACGAACTGCCAGCAATTGCCCCAAATGTTTTCAATGCCACGGTAGGACACCCACGGTGCGCCGTCAGCGGTATTGATGCCGCCTGACCCGTTGCCAATGATGTTGCTCAGTCCGTTGGGTTCGTGCGGTGACGAAGCTTGGTTGTTGCTGGATGCAGGATAAGAGCGGTCTACGTTGCCATGTCCAAGCACTGCTTGACTGTTCCATGAACCGTATTCTGTGATGAACAACATGATGACCGCCTGGTACTGCCAGAAGTCATAAAGCTGGAACCCTGCATTTTGTGCCAACGTGCGGAACTCGCCACGGGTCAGACCAACCATTGCGAAGTTGCCAGTTGCCACGGACGCCAGAAGGTCTTCACCCAGGTTCACACGGCTAGTGTTATTGTCCAGGTTCAGACCGTTGATGTATGCGCCAGCACTGGTGTCATACACAATTGCGTCATACGCACCAATGTAGGTCTTCAGCACCGCGCCACCTTCAAACGCCGGATGCAGGACGTATCCAGGCAACGGCACAGCAGACACAGACCACGTTGCAACCTGACCTTCAAAATCAGTGCGCACGTAGAACGGCTGAATTTCAACCATCACCTGACCGTCAGTGCCGTCAAGGTTTGCCGGTGTCACACCGTCTGCTTGCAGGGTGCTGTCAAATTCATCAAGGTAGTATTGAACGACACCAGCGGAATCAACCACGCAGCGGCGCATAGATTCATGCGCAGCCGTAGCTTTCGGGTCGCCTGTCCATGTATCGGTTGCCATGTTCCATGACACTGTGGCGGCTTCTTCAGCGTATACAACCACTTCCAAATCATCCACCCGCTGAACGGTTTCATCAATTGCACCCTGAACGTCAGTTGCCGTCAAAGTGCTGGCGGTGGGGTCATAGGACAGGTTGGCGGCTTCATGCGCGTCAGTGTCTTGCAAGTGCGCGTCAAATTCATGCTTGCGCACCGGATGCGCGGGGTCAGTTGCTTCACTTACTTTGAACGTGCCAGCCGCGTCACGCTTCGCCAGCGTTTCAGGCGTTGCATCGCTGGAAATGTCATCAGGTGACAGGACGCTTTCCCACTGTGCGCTTGCGCTGGTCGGTTCATCAGTCGGTTCATCCACTGCCGCAATCCAGATGCGCCCCTGGTGCAGACACGCAGAAGTACCAGCGTAGTACAGTTGGTTCTGATTCCATTCAGCAATGCCCACTTGATGCAGATATGCCAGCAACTGTGTGGCTGTGTACATTGCCGCGTTGAAGTCCTGCAACGTGGGTGAATCGGTTGCTGAAATAGTACCCCACCCGCGTTTGAATAGCGCGTTGATTTGCGCGGTCAGCGTGTCGTCAATAGTTTCAGTACCAAAGACAGTACGTTCCTGCCCTTGCGCTTCAGAAGCGAACGCTTCCAGGTTTCCGCCGTAGCGGTCAATCTTAGCCATTTATTAATCTCCGTGCGAAAATGCCGCCTTTTCTCGTAGGGTCAAAACGATCTGCAAAACCCCTGCTGTTCGGGTTGTTGCTGAACCCGAATGTTACACCTGGTTCTGCCAATATCACAAGGCTATAACGTACACCTTGCGGTTTGGGTAATAAGTTCAAACGCCGAATCAGGCGCAATTCATCAAGTGACACAGACGGACTGACGTACAGTGTCAGGCTCATGTCCTGATTGTCAACTACATAGGCACGCCCCGCAAACGCCTGATTGATTACATCCTGAATGCTGATTCGTTCGTCTGACGCAATATATGCACTGGTGACGTTCAGCGACACCTTAGCGCGTATCAGACGCCTGTACTGGTTGTCAGTCAGTTGCATGCTGGTGTACTGCGGTTCAAATCGCCGCGCAAAGGGTGCGCCTTCACGCAAAGCATTGAAGCGGTCTGCAAAACCCCTGCTGTTCGGGTTATTGTCAAAACCAAAAGCAATGCGCGGCAACACCATTGGAACAATGCGCGGTATACCTGCAATCTTGCCCAAGATATCCAATTGTTTACCGCGTGCATGGTCAAGGTCATATTCAACTTCAAAGGCACGCAGCAGGTCTACAATCTTTTGCCACGCACGCATCTTTAGTTGAATTTCCGCCCGTGCTTTTGGTTTCTCCCAATACTGCTTAATCAGCATCAGGGTGTACTGATCAACAATATTATTCATGGGATAACCTCATTGACAATCACGTTCGCCACGTTCAGTTCATACTTCTGGTCAAGTTCAGGGTCAAGCTTACCGTCAGTCCATGTTGCACCAGCGTCATCACTGATCATCAAGTCTGTGACGATGTAACCACTGCCAGCACCATAGGCGTTTTCATACAGTTCACCGGCCTGAATTAATTCACCGATAATCAGCGTGCGTTCCGCAATGTTCTGTTTTATCAGTTCCGTGTCAATCGGGTCATTGGTCTGCTTGCGTGTGGCAGTCAGTCGAACGTGTAGGTCAACGTAGCGGGGGCGGTCAAAGCGCATTAAATGCGTGATGAAGAATTCACTGCCGTTGGGGTGAATCAGCGTTTCCACGAATGTACCTGTCAGGTCACCCACCGTCTGGCACCCGCTGGTGCGGTGCTTGGTCAGCGTTTCTGCAATGTCGTCAATCGTACCATTCTCCACAACTGCCCACACGCTGTTTGCAGGTAGTCCCGTGATGGGGTCAGCGTTTGGCTGGTCATTCTCATACACCTGCAAGTCAGTGACGCCTGGAAGGTTCGCCAGACGTGCGTACAGACCACCCACGGTTGAATAGGCGGGGTTCTCAAGGCTACGGTTGCGCCGCTGTCTGAACTGCGGGTCTGTTTCTTCAGCACGCCCAGGCACTGCGTCAAACGCTGCCGTGATGCCGGTGACGCCACGCACAAACGTGACTTCTTCCAGTTCAGCACCAATGCCGCCCGTAATCGCGCCGAATTCTTCAGCATACAGTGTGACAGTGCCGTCCCCAGTCGGAAGCGTCACGGCTTCAGGTAGCAGCCACTTCTGACCCATTTCATCTTCTAGCGTGTAATCAACAGGCAGTGTCACAGGACGGTCTGTGGCAATGGTCAAATCCCACTGTGACCGCGTACCTGGACGCAGGAAGATGCCGGATAACTTGGCAATCTTGCCCAAGCCCTGCCCGAATGCAAAATCAGGGTCAAAGCTGTTTGACAGCGCCATGCAGAATTGTTGCACGTCCAGAATAGCACGGGCTTCAATGCCCACCCGCTGCCCGTCTGGTGACTCTTGTGACAGGTTGATATCCTGTCCGTAAATGGCACGGTAGCCAGTCGCCAGTTCTTCAAATATTTCTTCAAACGTCTGGATGGCTACACCGTTACTTGTGAACTGTGGTTTCATAGTTCGATAGGCTCATTTATAGTTTGCTGGACGTTGAAGATATCTTCAAAGCTCAGATTGATAACGGCAGTGCGGTCACGGCGGTTGTGTTCCATTCCAATATGAAGAATGCGCACCACACCTTCAGTTGACAGTGTGACACGCTCCACTTCACGCAATACCTGTTCCCGACTGCCCCGCCGCCCCAGTAGTTCAATCCACGGAATGTTTGCGGTCACGTCAAGGAACCAGTCACCGGCAAAGGAACGAATCCGCGTTGCTACGTTCTGGCGGATTGCGTCACTGTCCTGAATATACACAGCAAGGCCGCGTCCAAAACGCCAGTCATTGTTGCGGTCAAGCCCTGACACCTTCATTGTCTGTTCTCCATTACTGTGGTGGACCAGTTGGGCCACCACTGTCATTCTCAGGGTGAACGTGCGTGCCAAACTCAATACCGCCAATTGAAGCGGCTGGAACCGTCAGTTTACCCGTGCAGTTGATATCACCATTCACCTTCAGATTGCCGTTGATGGTCACGTCACCGTTTACTGTCTGATTGCCCGTCTGCGTTCTATCACCGTCATGCACGTAGTCACCCTGCTGGTACGTGTCACCGATATGCGTAATCACTTGTGGTATCTGAATTGCAGCAGCAGCAGGATTGACACCCACTAGCGCAAAGCCGTCTGAATAATCGTGCATGCGCATTTCAAGCGGTGATTGAAAGTCAGCACCAGCATACCAGCGGTCAAAGCATCGTTCAGTAATCAGCAACAGGCAGTAATCACCTGGTGCGATAGGATGCGCCGTGTAGCTACCGCCGCCCTGCATGAACACAGGCGGCACTTCAATGAATTCAGGCAACGACACGGACACACCGTCAACCACCCGATTGATTACCGGCTGGCAGTTGATGGTTGTAGCGCTCACCACCGTCACCCGCGCTACCGTCATGGTGTGCAGGTTCGCCAGCGCTTCAAAAATCTTATCATCAAGTACCTGATACAGTTCTTCATTCATTAGCCACTACCTTGTAATTCGGTGCGTGTTTGGCGGTCACGGTCTGCATCCAGTCGTTTCCGGCATAACTACCAGAATAATTGATTTGTTCCATTCTATAAACACCATTCAAGTCTGGTGCTGTTTTACTTTCCAGTTTACACAGACCCGCAACCTTCAATGCCGGATTCATTACGGTCTGGAAAGTGACTTCACCCTTGCTTGATTGCGGTGTGTTCAGCAATCCTGTGCGTGCCGACACCAGCGGTGCAACGTCACTGCGTACTTCATCATTGCGCAACACGAAAGCTTGTTCATCATCAATGAAGAATCGTTCATCAGGGTCAAGCATGTTGGTTATCAGGCGTGCGCTGTTGCCCACCAGTACCTTGGGTCTTACCAGTTCGGCATGCTTGGTGATTGCACCTTCCTGTGTGTTCGGCATGTCACCAAGCGCTGCACGGATGGCCTGATCTTTACCCCGCACCACTACGCTGGTGAAGCTGTTCAGTGTGTCATTACCGCCGTCCAGGCATTCAATGGTGTTCACGAAGTCAGCACCTTCACGCGCATGCTCACCCTTGTGGACGGAACCACGAAACAGCAACTGAAGCTGTCCCTGATAACCTACTGACAATTCCAGCGGTATGTATTCTTTATCGTCTTCATCTTTAATCAGTGCCAGTCGGTTGGATTGCTTCAAGTTCCAGATTTTCACAATCAGCTTGTTCAGCGTTACGTCAGTGCTTTTGGTTGCACTGAAGGTAATCGCCATTGGGGGAATGATTGTCACCGCTTGACTGCCGACACCCACCGTCAGCCTGTAGTCACGCAGGAACCGCCGCACCGCCGTCACTGTGACACCTCAAGACCGCGCACCTGTTCCATTTCTTCAGGCGTGATGAAGTACAGTTCACAACGGCCTGTGTCAAAGTCATCACGTCTGAACGGGTCAATACCGCTGTCGTCAGTCAGCACCACCGTGAAGTCAAACGGGTAATTGAAGCCACGGATATGATGCACGTTCGCACTCAGCTTGATTCCCCGCTGAACCTTGCCGCGATAATCCACGCCCATAATCCAGATTTGCACCGCTGGCAAGAAACGCAGTTCCAGTCGCACTTGACCTTGTTCAATCAGCAGGGTGTGACGCTGGAACGGGTCTGCGGTGATGTTGTCTACTCTAATCATGTCATCGCCCGAATATGGCTGAAGCAAGTGAACGGGTCTGTGACTCGCCAGCCGCTTCAGCGGTCTTGTCTTGTACGCCTTGTTCAGTCGCACCCGCAACTGACGCCTGTGCCGCTGGTGCTGGTGCCTTGTAGAACTGCTGAATGTCAGTGTAAATCAGTTCTACAAAGTCCACTTTCTGCACCACCACTTCAAACCGAATTGATTCAGCCTGATTGTCACGGTTGATTGTCAGTGACGTGATTGCCATGTTGTCATGCGTGCGATATGCAGCGTCAACCGTAATCAACTGCTTGCCGTAGTACACCGATTCAAGGAAGTCCACGAACTGTTCACGCAATGGTTTACTTGATGCAGGCGGGTTGAACGTGTCAAACACGTTGCGCCCGATATTGATCAAACGGTCAGCACGGTCAACGGCATCCATGACGCTTTCACCAATACTGCGGATTCTCCCCAGTTGGGATTGCGTGCGTGCGGGAAGCAGTGCCACCACTTGACCCGCTGCACTGTCACTTGGAATGCCGAACGTCAGCGGGGGCGCAAGGCGGATATGCGTATCACTCACGTCACCGCTGATGGTGAACACCAGCGGGTCATTGATGATATGGTCAGTTGCAACACTGCCGTCTTCCAGCACCTGTGTTGGCACTTGCGCTGAATATGATGCTGCATCGCTGACACGGGCAAACAGGGTGAAGCCGCCAATACCGACTTCACCCGATACAGAATTGCCACCTGTCAGCGACTTAATGCGCCCCTGGATGAATTCCCGAATCACATTCCACCCCTGTTGCTCATTGTGCGTGAATCTTTCAACTGCTGCTGCAATGCGTCCTGCACCGCTGCACCAACCCGTTGCGGGTCATTCGTGGCAATATGAATTTCAACATTCTGCTCAATGTTGCTGTTCCATGATTGTTGTGTGGTGTCACGGTCTACCGCTTCATTGCGGTCAAAGCCAGCGGTCAGTGTACTGGCTGCTTCAGCTTCACGCCTGATTGTTTCTTCATCAACAGCGTCACCGCCGCCCCCACCAATCAGGCGAACTGCCCAATCAGGCAAGATATTCATCATCTTACTTTTCAGGTAATCAGTGACGCGCCCCCACATGCCCATGATGCCATCCAGCATCCGCCCGAACAGTCCGCTTATCCAGTCAATCCACGCCTGGAATGCGTCAGCCAGCGTATCAAGCGCCATTGTGAGTCCTGCAACAAGCAGGTTCGCAATGCCTTCAATCAAAGCCACGACACCATCACGCCATGCGGTGAACAGTCCGCCCCAAAATTCCAGCATGGATGATATGCCGTCAGTGATATGCCCCCATGCACCGCTGAAGTCACCCTTGATCAATGCCACGATGGCTTTGAACATGGACATGACCGCATCAACAGCGGGTGCGAACAGGCGAACAATCAGGTCAACCATTTCCATCACCGCCGACACGATAGCCTGAAGCGCGGGGCGAATGTCGATACCAAAGAACGATTCAAAGAAGTCTGCAATGACGGATTCACCACCCTGAAAGGCAACAATCAAATCATCAATGATCAGGATGGCGGCAACCAGTGCAGCGGTGATAAGCACGACCGGTGAAAGAACCACACTCATGACGCCACCGAATCCGATAGCGGCAACCTTGGCAATCACGAAGCCAGCGGCAATTGCAGCAAAGACAGGCCACATACGCTGAAGCATGCCAACAGTTGAAGTGACAACATCACCCAACCACGTCAGACCATTCACAATCAGGTCATGGTTGGCTTCCAGCAGTTCCACAAAGCGTTCAACAAGGTCACCCATCACAGGCGCAAAGCCCACGGCAACCATGTTCTGAACGCCCTGCATGCCAAACTTCAAGGTAGTCAGAGAATCATTGTAGGCGGCTACTGCGTCACCCTGTTCCTGTGTGGCAATGCCAAGCCGTTGCGCACGCGCACGCAGCCCGTCTATTTCATCACCGGTCAGTGACAGAAGCTGAATCATGGACTGATCAATGCCAAGCTTATCCAGCACGTTCATTCGCTCTGCTTCAGTCATGCCTTGCATTGATTCGGTCAAGTCCATCATGACTTCATCGGCGGCTTTGATTTCACCGTTGGCATTGCGGAAGCTGATGCCGAGTTTTTCCACAACTTCTTTTGCAGGGCCACCGCCCATCTGTTCAAATTCACCAATGCGCTTTGTCATTTCACGCACAGATGCACTGACAGCATCAAGACTTGACCCATTGACGGAAGCCGCGTAACCCAGTTCCTGAATGGATTCCAGCGCCACACCCGTTTCACGCGATAGCTGAACCATTGGGTCAAGCGAATCAAAGACACTACTTGCCCAGGCGAACATGGCACCAGCCGCCGCCGTGACGCCTGCTGCCATTCCACTAAGCAACTTGATGGAACTGGTCAGACCCTGATTAAAGTCCCACTGTGGCTTCAGGTCGCCTTCAAAACTAAATCGGGTAACGACTTCATTAACGACCGCCATTGCGTGCATTCTCCATCCTGTAGTGTTCAATGTCCGCCGTGATCATTTCAAATTCAATGATATCCAGCAGTTCCGGTGTGTCCAGCTCCTTCAGTTCCGCCAGCGTTCCGTACCCTGCCTTCACCAGCGCAAGGTACGTGAACATTTCATCACTTATATTGGTTTTTTGGATGAAGTTTTCTGCACCGCCACGGCTGGGGATTGTGAGGCGGTAACGCTGGCGGGCATGAAAGGGTAACTGAACACCGCCAGGGCAGTGGTCACGAACATCAGATAATCTTGCGGGTTGTCATCCCAGTGTTCTGGAAGCTTCGCCAGCAGACTGTCATCAAACGTGACGTGCGTATTGATGATCTGCTTTTCCAAACTCTTGAAAAGCGGGTCAACAAGGAAGCTGTGATTGCCCCGTTTGATTTCGTGCTGGATGGAAGTGAAGTATGCAAAAACAGATTTCCGCTGTTCGTGCCGCATCTTCAGGAAGTGATATTCACGCCCGTTGATTTCTGCAAAGCCATCATCATAGACGGCTTTGATCATTTCCATGCCTTGCTGTTCTTCAGTAGTGCGCATAATTCAGCCCTTACAAGTTGCGTTTTGCACGGCGGAACTGAATGGTGTATTCCATCATCCCATTGCTGTCCTGGTTGTTCTTGGTGTCGGTTGGTTGCGTAGTGAAGCTGCCAGCATCCAGCGTGTAGGACTCAGTGAAGTCCTGTCCGTCCCGCTGGAATGATTCCTTGGCAGAACCGTTGATGACAACAGGTGCAGCGCTGTTGACCCAACTTTGCAGCAGCACGTCATCAGAACCGTACTTCTGCACACGAACCACCAAGTTAAACACGTCACCGTCCATGCGGTTGTTGATGTTGACGCCAGTTGACGAATTGACACGGCCAGTTTTCGGGTTGACCGGTGTCAGAGTGATGAAGTCGCCTTCAGCGAATTGGGTGATACCAGCGCCGTTAAGAATCAGCGACGTGCTATCAGCAGCAAGTGAAATTACACTCATGATTCAGCCCTTATAGATTGAAGTTGATGATTACATCGACGCTATGAATCGCGCCAGCGTTCTTGACAGCAGCCTGCAACACAGGCGACTTGCGTTCTTGACGGTCAGATTGTGGCTGGTCTGCCAAACGTCCAGCAATCCAGTAGAAACCGTTTTCCTCAATGTTGCGCAGGAAGGTTTCAATGTCACCGAAGCTGTCAGGACTCGACCACGTACCTGGTGCAAACACACCGGCACGCACAAAGCCGCGTGTGGTCTTTTCACCCTGGTCAATCAGCTTGTTCACACCGTCGCGGGTTTGCGCAATCTTGGTGCCAGTCAGCTTCAGCAGGTTGAACATGTCAGTCTGCACCGCATCCACAAACGCTGTCAGGTTGTAGACGTTATCAACAAAGTCATTGGCGTGACTGGTCAACACCACCGGCACGTCTTTGACGCTGGTGTAAATGTCCAGACCCACGCGCTTGGCATTGTTGATTTCCGTCTGGCTGTATTCTTCAGCAGGCACCGCCAGGGTCTTCAGGTTCATCGTGATAGCGCTGTTCTCAGCGTTGAAGTTCACGGTGTGCGTGCGTGCCATGTAGGTCACTGCCAGCTTACGGTTGCCTGACTTGCTGTACAGACAGCGGAAGTTGCTTTGACCAGACAGACACACCTGCCACACTGGGTTAATGGTGTCAATAGTCAGATAGCTGGCACCAGTGAAGACGTTGTAGAAAATAACGCTGTTGGCACCCGCCCATGCGGCAATGGTCGGCACTTCGTTATCAAGCACAAGGTCAATGAAACACACGCCCTTGTAATTCACTTCAGACTTCAGCACGCTTAGTGCTTCAAGCTTGGTTTCAGCAGGCAGTGTTTCTTCATCAAAGCCTTGACGCAGGAACGCGCCAGAACCGTCAGACAGACCAAGAATGTTGCCGATGAACTCACCCGCACCTTCTTCAGTGAAGTAGCCAAGAACGGACGCTACACCCGTGCTGCTGCTGGTCAGAATAAAGCGGCCATTTTCATGCACGAAGTCAGCACCGGCAATTTCCGTATTGATCAGCGTTGCAACGTCATCAAAATCAACAGCAGTGCGGAAGTCCAGACTTGCAACGGTCTGTTCAATGCCGTCAACATCAACGACAAAGGAACCATTGCTGATGGCTTGCAGCGCCTGCATGGTGGATGCTTCTTGCAACTGGGGGCCACGCAAAATAGCAGCGGTTGCCGCCACGGTTTCAGCAGCGCCACGGTGGAAGCCGATGATAAGCGTCCCGCTGAAGTTGACCGCGTTCGGCTTGGTGTCAAAGAACACGTTTGCATACTGTGACACTGCACTTGCAGTACCCCAGTCGGCTTCAACGGCTTTGCTGTCACGATACGCACGGTAGCGTTCAGCGGTGGACAGAACACCTTGTTCACTGGTCATGATGGCAACCACGTTCATGTTGTCACGGGCTGCTGCTTGACCTTCTGGAATCAAGGCTACGTTAATGATATTCGTGATACTGGCAGTCATTGATTTCTCCTCAATTTGACAATACTTCAACAACCGCCACGTCAATCCTCAGAACATCAAGAACCACGGACGGACTATATTGAATGGTTAATTCAACCTGCACCCTATTACCATACTGTTGACCTGTCAAAGCCTTAACGTCTGTGACCTGACTGACAGCACCCACGGTAATAACATGCTGCTCTTGTAAATCCAAAGCCTTATCAGACTTCAGCAATAGTTGCAATTTCTCAGCGTTAGTATATGCGTTTGTGCCATAAAAATCCAGTGTAACAGCCTGACGCATGCGGCTGGATATTGTCAGCTTTTCTGCAACACCATCGTATGACTTCCCGCGTGCCAGCGGTTGCGCTGGTGCCAGTGAATCAATTGCAATGTAATTCTTGTCAAACTGGTCACGCTTCATTCCTTCCCTGCCGATCTTAATCAGTTCTTCAGGGTGCGGTAACAGGTCACGAACCACCCGTGCCAGCAGTATCAATGCGGGGGCGCTCATGGTGTCACCTCAAGCACAGGCCGCTGTGTAGCTTCACACACGGCTTCACAGTAGCCATAATCAAGCCAGTCCTGTGATTCAACAATCTTGTAATCCTTGCCACGGTGTTCCACCACCTGACCCAGTTCCAGCAGTTCTTCACTGTGTAGGGTAATGTGCGGCTGTGACCAGTCCAGGGTGTCAGCGTTCAGCTTGGTCTTCTGTGTCGGTTGAATCACCGCGTCAACCTGCTTGCCAGTGACCACAGTCACCTGTTGGAAGTCCACCGTGCTGGTGGTGACCGTCTTGACCAGCACGGTGGACTTCCAGCCTTGCAGTGCGTCTGCTACGTTCGGAATCATTTATCAATACTCCATGTGATGGCGTTTCGCAGGATGCCAGACCAGACCAGCGGGGTTGTTTTTCCTGCTTTTTCTTTGGCGTCTTTGGTGCTGTCGGCAAGGTCTGCCCACTGACCATACCCATTGTTTCTGAATGCCGCCCTGCTGATGTTCACTGCTTTAACACCTATCCGTTCCAGTGCATCATCTGCGGTGCGTGCGCCAGTCAATACCGCCTTGAACTGCGTACCAATATACCCGTCAATCTCCTTGCGCTTTAAATCAAACGGCATGCGCAGGAATGACCGCGCTGGCATGTGTTCAGTACCGTATTCATGACCAGCACCGATTGTCATGATAGACGTACCGTCACCATAAATTTTATCACCCACCTTGTCAGACGGTAGACCTACCTTCACGGACGATTTTACAGCCTGTTCCAATTCACGCAGGTAGTTGTCCATTGTCTTTTTAGTTTCTTCAGGTGTCATACCGTAATCCTAGACGAAAAAAAGCCCCGATGAAACGGGGCGGTATTACACAAAGTATGCGCGTCTTCGTGTGCTGGTCAGGAACAGGTATGCTTGTCCGTACTTCGTTGCCCCGAAGAAGTCAGTCAGGTTGCTACCGCTGGCGGTTGCTTCAAACCCAACCGACACGCTGCCCACTGACCTGCTGCTTTGCTGGCGGACGGATGATGCACCTTTGGATTGCGCCAGGGTCATCAGGTGCGCCAGCAGGTTCAGGATGATTTCCTTATTGCATGCCGTGTACGGTCTGCCGTAGTAGCACTGCCAAGCGTTTTCCAGCGGGGGGAAGTATTGATCAACAACATCATCGCTGAATTCAGGAAAACGCGCTTTGAAGTCGTCAATCAGTGTCATGTCAGACTTCCTTCAGCAAGCCGATTTCCAGACCGCGTTCAATCTTCTGCATCAGCACCTTGTCCGCCTTCTGTTCTTTGGTCAACTGAACAACTTCATCAGGCTTCATGCGCAGAATGTCGCCAAGGTTCAAATTCCCCTTGCGTACGTTTTGAATGCCGCCCTGTTGTTGCTTGGCACCACGGCGGGTAGTCGGTTGCTTCTGTTCCGCTTCTTCAGGCTTCACTTCTTCAACCACGTCTTTGGTTTCTTCAGTCATTGTCACGTTCCCCTTGTTTTGAATGCCGCCCTGTTGCCAGGGCGGCTGTGATTACAGGCCAGTCAGAATGAATCCGCCAGTGTCTTCCAGAACGTCAAGACCCGCAATGCGGTACTTGCTGTCCACCTGGTAATCGAAGCTACCAAGCTTGATGATTTCACCAATGGTCAACGGCTGCGGGATGCGCATCTTCATCACTTCACTGTTGTTGCTGTAGACAACGGTAGTGGACACACCACCAGCACCAGCGTCACTTGCGCGGAAGCTGGAAATGAATTCAACATCAGGGAAGTTCGCACGCAGCGCAGCCAGGACACTCATGGAACCGCCAGCAGTGTTCAGAATAGTAGCCTGAAGCTTGTTCAGAACTGCCACACTGGTGACCACACGGTTACCGCTGTATTCAGGCGTGTTGTTCACTGCGTTTCGCTGCGTAGTGATTGCGTCACCGATAGCGGAATACATTTGTTCCGGTGTCAGTGTGCCAATGGCTGCGGACGTATCGGAATCAAAGCCGCTGTAGTTCAGCAGACCTTCATTACCGATGCCGCCAGTCAGACCAATGGCGTCAATTTCACGCATGTAGATGCTGTTGTGCGCCTGGATGTAGCGTTGCGGCAAGTTGATGTTCTGCAACTCAGCTTCACGGATTTCCGAATCAGTCCACTTGGAATGTGATTCACGTTCAATCACACGCAGGAACGAATCTTCACCCGCAAGGCTGATCTTGCCCTTGTTGTCAGCCGAATCACCGGAAGTGGTGAAACCACCCACGTCCTGCAAACGCAACGACTGAATGCGACGTGCGTAACCACCGCTGTTGTCGGCTTCAATGCCACTGTTGATCAGCGCAAGTTCAGGGAACTTCTTTTCAAAAATGCGCGGGTCAATGGCGGTCAGGTTTCGTGCCAGCACGGTGCCAGCATAAGCGTCAGTAAAGCCCTGCTGACGACTCGCAGAATCGCAGAAGGCTTCAAAAGATCTCAAGTTGTAAAGGTTACCAAGCTTCATTGTGTACGCTCCTATGGCTTAAAGACCAGCCATGTGGATAAGCCACACGCCGTCTTGGATTTCTTCCAAAAATTCCGCATTGGTTGCAACAGCGGTTGCACTTGCAGCGGTCATTGCTTGACCCGTGGCGGTGTCGGCAAAGACAGCGCCGAACTTCGCAGGTGCTTCACCAGCGGCCACACGCACGGTAACCAGACCCTGACGAATGTAGTCAATGCTGGAACACAAAGTAGCATCGACGGTTGCACCGTCTTCAACGGGGCCAGCCGCATTGCGCAGGACGACACCAGCAACAACTGCGGTTGCAGTCATGTTGACGATGGTATCAGTTGCCGAGTCGTAACCCGCGAACACACCAACGGTCAGACCGTCTTCAAAGTTGACAGCAGACAGAATGGTGTTGTTGTTGCCGAAGCGTTCACCCGCGCCAACTTTCTGCGGGTCGCCCAAATATCCAGTTGCGAAAGCCATGATTACAACTCCTTATCAGCGAGGGATGAAAACTTACCGGCGAACGCAGAAGCGTCACCGAACTTACGCAGGTCGGAACCGCTCTTTTTCAGCAGCTTGAAAGCCACCGTCAATTCATGGTCAGTGAACTGCTGCTTACCGTGCTCAACGGCCACCGCGTCACGCATGATTTGTGCCGTCGATTTGCCGGTGAAACTGTAGGATTCGTCAAGGAATCCGCGTGCCTTTTCAATGGTTTCAGTGTGACGCTTCAAAGCGGCTGACACTGCATCCTTGAATTCGGCACTGTCGGTGATTGGAATCTCCGGTGCTTCATCCACAAGTTCTTCCTTCTTGATTTCTTCATCCTTGAGTTTTTCAGGTTCTTCATCGGTGACACCTTCAGTGGTGTCCGCTGCCGGTGCGGTTGCGCCAGTCAGTGCGATGATTTCCTGAAGCACAGGCATGATTTCCTGAAGCTTGTCCATTGGAACGGCTTTCAGTGCTTCAGGCAACTGCTGCGCAATCTCAACGATTTGTTGCAGGTTGGGTTGTCCTTCTGCGTCCATGAAAGCTTTATGCAGTCCTTCGACCGTTTTACGCTTTTTAAACATTGTATTCACTCCTTCAGGCATTTTATCAATAAAAGAACAGGCTGAACCGCAACGGCCAGCCATTACCACAGCTAAGTGATGCGGTAGCAGGTCTATCTGCTCGAAGTCACAGCGGTCATGCGGTACTAGCTTACCAAAGTAACCCAGTGATAACTGCCGCTTTCCAGTGTGTAACGCTCCACTTATCGAATCACTGATCTTGATGCGGTTACGCAGTGCAAGGTGTGCAACCGTGTCAGAATCAATGAAGTCGATAATTTCCGAACTCAGAACTGAACCTACTGGATTGGTGACTTCAGTATCAAGCGATACATGGTCATTCGTCAGCGGTACACCAGGCATCAGTTCATTGATTTTAGCAATGGTAGCCGGTGAACGGTAAACGGTGAACAACTTGTCAGCAGGTTCTTGTCCAATTTCTGAACCAAGATATTCAACCACGCCGTCACGCACTGAAACGGCGGATTTCTCCTGATCGTCCCAGGTCACTGAATCAGTAAAAAATGCTAATAGCGTTGTCATATTGAATTTCTCCATTTCCCGTTACACGTGAGTCTACACGAATAACGGGGATTTAATCAAGTTTCGTCGGGTAGGATGTATCTTGCGGTACACCGGCAATTGTGGTCTACACCTGGAATAAGGAACTTTCCGTCAATGCTGGAATACAGACCCTTGGATAAATCGAACCGTTCACCGTCACGCGCTGCATGGGATGGGCGAACAATATCATCGCCAGCCGTTTCCCATATTGCTTCAACCACTCCAAGCTTCTGCACCCTGACCTTACTGGTGATGCTGTTGAAGTTCTGAATCTGATTATGTGCCAGATACTTGGCATGTCCCTTGCGGGTTTCAGCCACACCCTTGAACTGCTTCATGATGGTTTCAAGACTGTCACCGTTGGTCATGGCGTGAAGTGTGTTGTTGGTGAAGTGTTCCAATGTTTCATCACGCAACTTCTTCACCCACTGCGTTGTTTCCAGAATTAAAGCATTGACGGTGCTTTTCATTCCTTCACGCGCCAGCAGTTGGGTACTATTGATGCCTATGGCCTTTTCAACGGCGGCATACAGTTGCTGCTGCTGGCGGTGGTCAGTCTTGCGCAGGATATCAGCCACCATGGCTTCGATGCGTTCATTGTTGAACTGACGCTGAATCTTGCGCCGCACTGCGTTGGATAAGCGCAACAGTATGCGTGCATAGTTACCAGACTGGGGGGCGGCATCTTCAAACTTGTTCAGCGTTCCTTTGTTCATGGTCTTCAGTACACCATTTTCAAAGCGCTGCGTGATCTGCCCAACAATGAAGTCAAGCAATTCTTCAAATTCGTTTTCTTGCGCCCGTGGGCTGCTTGGCTGGTCAACTTGCTTATTCATCAGGGAACATTTCCGCAAACGGGTCTTTCTGCAACAGGTCATTGTTACGCAGATAACGGCGGTAGTCTTCGCCCATTTCCCACAATGCTTTTGCGTTCGCTATCGCCTTGGTTTCAAACTCCACACGCTCCAATGCACTGCCGCCTTGATTCTCTGCAAACTCCACTGAACCCATATCACAAGCATTGAACAGGTCGGTGATGGGGTCAAGCAGGTAGTCGAACTGAAGGTTTTCAATCGTGTCCTGGAATGTCTGGCGCTCTTGTTGACCGCTGGCGTTCAGACCCTTGACCGCTTCACCCACCAGCACCGTCAGCGGGATACCTGTCACCAGTGCCAATCTGCGCAGTGTAATCTGGTCAACGTCTGCAAGGTTGGTCAATGATTGCGCAACACTGATTACATCATCCTCAGCGTCAATGATGCCGTCACCGTAGATACTGCGTAGGTCAGCCAGGATGCTGTAATAATCAATCAGTTCCTTGTCTTGCCCTGCCCCCAATGCTTCTTTGAATCCCTTGATCTTGTGGAACACCGTGGCGTTCTTTTCCACAATGGCACCGCTGGCACGCTCCACGATTCCATCATTGATAATCTGATTGCGTATCAATTCAAATTCACTGACACCCCCATACCGATACAGTGCCGCGTCCTGCTCTGCTGGCTCCACGTAGGTGAAGTCAATCACCCTGGTGTGGTGGAAGTTGTGACCGTTGACGCTGTAATGCCTTGGCTTCATGTACCGTGAGTCATTCAGGTCAATGCTTACGTCCAGCGGGGTCACCATATCACCACTGAATACACTGAAGCGGGTCTTGGCAATGTCCACTGGTCGCGTGCGCGGGGTATTCAGGTCTTCACCGCGTTCGTTCAAAACGACAATGCTCCGACCGAACGCCAGGGTAAACTTAGCAGCACGCTTGACCGCACGTTTCAGGTGTCGGTCGTACAGTGCCTTCTGTGCATCGTCTTCAAAAGCAAGCGTGTCATTCAGCGCGTAACCAACTTTCAACCGGACAATCTTACTACCCAGGCCGGTGACCAGCAGCGCACGCATTTCAGCATCATCCATCTTGTTGCGGCGGATGATGTTGGTAGTGTGTACGTTGCGGCGGTTGGTGATCTGATTGACCACGTTCACTAGGCCATCTAAAAACTTCATAGTAATTTTCCGTAGTTGATCGTTGATTTTTCTATCAGCATGTGCCGTATCGCATCCATTAATGGGTCAATCATATCATCGTGTGTCCCATTTGGGAATTGTTCTGTTTCTGCCAGAATATCAGATAACCACGGTGCAAGTGACGGGTCAGGTAGAACCACGTTGCCCACTTCAATCTGTGGCACCACGTCCATGGCCCTGCTTACCTTATCAATGCTGCGGGGGATGCCTTCAACTGGTACACCTGGACGCAGTTGCTGAATCAGACCGGTGCCACTCGACTTGTCTTCAATCATCACCTTGCGCAGTGTACCCATGCCGCTGCTGCGTCCGTGATGCTTCTGCCAGAATGCACGTGCTTGCAACAACAACTGCGGTGCTTCCCATTTGCCCCGCACCATGTCCAGCAGGTAGATACGGTCATCAGCACCAAGCCCCCAACACTGGAACACGCTGAAGTCATTCTGTTCTTTGGTCTTTTGTGCAGTGTCGGCAAATATCAACCGGTGCTTGATGACAGGCAAAGCGGTGTAAAAGTTCCACCACTTGGTTTTGAAGATGCCGCCCCCAATAGGTGCAGGCTTCTGCATGTATTGCCCTGCATAACGGTAGGTGTTCGTCTTCTCCAAACGCTTCAGGTCTTCAATGGGGAACTGATCAGGCCAGAATGATTCATCATCAGCCACGGCGGGAATGTTCAGGTGTTCCCATTTTTCACCGTTGCCGCCCGCCAGCAGAAACCCTGACAGATCATTTTCATGCAACCGCTGCATGATGACGATGATAGGGGTGTTGGGATTGTTCTTGCGGCTTTCCATTGTGGTGCTGAACCAGTCAATGACGTTTTGCCGCATTGTGTCACTGCTGCCTTCACCCGCCTTGTGCGGGTCATCAATGACGATGGCACCCTTGAACTGGTCACCCACGCCACCAGCACCATAACCGGTGATCGTACCGTCTACACCAGTTGCATAGACAATGCCACCAGCACCGGTTCTGAATTCGTCTTTGGCGTTACTGTCACCCCTGAAGTCAGGTTCACCAAAGATGGTTGCAAACTTTTCATGCTGCATGACAGCGCGTGCGTTGTAGGTGTTGTTCGTCGCCAGCCGCTTTGAATAGCTTGCATGGATGAATTCGGATTCAGGGAAGTTTCCCATGCACCATGCAATGAAGTTGATAACCGCCAGTTCAGTTTTACCGCTGCGGGGCGGAATGTTGATTATCAGCCTGGTGGTGTCACCCAACACGACACGTTCCAGCGCATCGCAGATTGCACCCTGGTGCCAGTTTGGCTTCATGGGTACGCCCTTGCGTGCGTGGAACATTGTCTGTGTGAACGTCAGCAGGTCTGCACGGCAGTCTGCAATCTCAGTCGGGGTCATTTCTTGTGCTTGGCTCTAAGTGCTTGAAGCACTGCCTCCTGTGATGCTGCGGGACTCATGGTGCCGTCACTGCTGGTGTGGTCAATCTTCTGTGCAGACTCCCAACCCATCATCTTGGCTAACTGCTGAACTGCTTGCAATGGGGAATGCGTCTTAATCTTGATACCGTCCTTACTTGCATTCAGTTCAGCGATAGCTGCCAGGGCTTTGGGGTCTTGCAACACTGAATCCTTGATTTTCCACACTGACTGAATCACAGGATTACCCTGACCGTCATGACCAACTTCAAACGTGCCGAACTCTACCAAGTCAGTAAGGTCAGTACGTGCAAAGTTCGTTAGCCGTTCCAGCGCTTCCTGTCGGGTCATCACAGCATCGGTGACGGCTGTTTTATTCAGTTCCGCCAGCCTTGCAACAATCTTGCCATTCTTCAGAAGCCTGGAAGCGGCTTCGTTAATTGTCGAAGGCTTCCATTTTTTGCAGTTGTAAGACTGCCTGTAGGCTTCTGTAGCATTGCCCGTTTTCAGGTACACCAAGCAGAATTTCTCCTGCTTGGGGGTCAGCTTTTCCATTTCACTTCACCATCCACAGGCACGTACCCAGGGTGATGGCGGCAATGAATCCAAGCAGCGCCTGACCCATGACCACCGCACCGGCTGCAACTGGAAAGGTAGCGGCCATCAACATGCCTGCAAGAATCATCTTAAACGAAAAGCCCCGACGATACCAGTGCAGACCGACACCAAACATGGCACCGGTTATCAGCAGCACTACACCACTGGGTTGTTGCGTCTTGAATTCAAGCAATGCCAGACCCAAGCCAATGCCCATCAAAACGGCAGTGATGATTGTTTTAGTTTTCATTGGTGTTCTCCACGTATCCAGTTGCGGTTGCGGGTGATGTTGCAATGATCTGCTGAAGAATCGGTTTCCAGATTCGCCAAAACTTCAGCGCTTGTTTCCCATCCATTTCAAGAATGCGTTTGTCGTCAAAGTTCCACCAGTCTTCTAGTTTATGCCGCTGGCAACCAATTTGCATTACTTCAGCAGTGTACGTGACAGGGTAGGTGTCACAAAACACGGACTTCAGGTGGTTCAAATTTCCGCTTGCGCCGTACAGATTTGCGTGGGTCAGATTTGCGCCGTACAGATTTGCGCCGTACAGATTTGCGCCGTACAGATTTGCGCGGGTCAGATTTGCGCGGGTCAGATTTGCGCCGTACAGACTTGCGCGGGTCAGATTTGCGCCGTACAGATTTGCGCGGGTCAGATTTGCGCGGGTCAGATTTGCGCCGTACAGATTTGCGCCGTACAGATTTGCGCGGGTCAGATTTGCGCGGGTCAGATTTGCGCGGGTCAGATTTGCGCGGGTCAGATTTGCGCGGGTCAGATTTGCGCCGTACAGACTTGCGCGGGCACCTTCTTCACCATCTGAATCCAGCCACAAAGCGTGCTGTTCGATAATTTGATTAATGTCCATTGCAGTTCACCTCAAGATTTTTGAAATTCGGCCAATGACCGTTGCATACCATTTCTTCGTAGTGTTCCATTTCCTTCAGTTCATCCTGGTAGTCCATTTCACCTACCAGACCGAAGACGGCAAGGACTGCCGCTAACGCTAAAACAATTTTCATGCCTGCCCCTGTTTTGTTGAATGTACGATCATTGTGCTACAACGTACAACATTTGTCAAGCACTATTTTCAATGATGAAGGCTAAACAGCACATGGCGTGTGCCAGATGGTGCAGACCGCTTTCAGCATCAAGCGTTTCACCCTGTCTGTAGGCGTTCAGGTGTCGCATCGCTGCCCCCATGTAGCGGCGTTCAAGCTGGTCAACCTTGCGCCAGTTGTCTGGCCCATATTTGATAGCACCAAACGTCAGAACCTTTGCAAGCTCCATTTCAGCGTGTGGCGGTATCAACTTCATCATGGGCTTACCGGCGTCATACTTCTTGCCTTCGTTCATTGCATCCATTTCCTCATGACAGCGGGAACACCGGTCATGCGGTATCGGCACTTCAACAGGCCGTTGAAACTCAACATCACAATGTCTGCACTTCATTTCACCCTCCAAACTCGCATGCCGCCATTTTCATTGCGTGCCGTGAATCGACACTCCACGCCTTTCAGTCTGCGTTTGCGTGCCATCTTACGGGCTGCTGAATACTCCTTTCCATCCGTCCTTGCGCCTTCAATAAACACGCTGTCACCAGGTTGCATTTTTGCAAATGGGTAAATGGTTCCCCTGCCGCTTCCTGAATGACACTTGTCAGCGGGAAGCGGTACGTCTTTATCAATCGAATACATGAACATTAAATAACCCTCCTGATACCTTTGTACATTGTATGTACTCAAATCCTCAATGGTCAAGCATTTTCAGCGGTTGCAAAAGTTACGCTACAAAACGCGCTCCTATACCTTCTTTTATAGAATCAACTGATATTGTAACCTTATGCCATTCTGTAACTCTACTGTTACCCTTTTTTATACATCTTATTTTGATTTCCTGATCTTAAAGAAAAAGAAAGTATCCTGTAACCGGCACCCTAAGCCCCTGATTTCATTGATGTTTTCGGTTACAATCCATTCTGTAACTTTTCTTACCCTGTATTGTGTCCGTCCGCAAAATTTGAGCATTGGCAAAATTTGAGCATCCGCAGGTTACGCGGACACAATCTGTTTTGTAACCATAATGATAATCATTATCAACATGCAGGCAAAAAGAAGGCGACTGAAAAGCCGCCTTCACTCTACATAGGTGTCAGGGTTGTCGTCACCGCCCTTTCATACAGGTCGTAAAGGTCAATAGGGGTCAACAGTCCATGTTCAGCGGTGGACACGTACAGCGTTGGTGTCGCCTTCGTCCGTCCGTCCACCTTCTTGGCGCCGCGCGACTTGCGCCAGCCTATTTGCTCCATTGCAGTATCCAGGCCGTTGTTGCCTACACGGATGTTCAGCATGCGGCAATGCGCCTTCAGTGCCTTACTGGTGACCACACCCTTGTCAAACGGCGGCAAGCCTTCGTTCACCAGGTCTTCCAGGTCTTGTTCATAGTCGTAGCGGCTGGCCTGTGCCATTTCCCGCGCACCATCGGTGACGAACGGAAGTACGTTGTGATTGAACCCGCTGATATCACGGTGCATCAGGTATCCCAGTACCATTGCCGCACCACCAGCCCTGTACCATTGCTGTAGTGTCCTGTAGTAGTCCGCGTCCTTGGGTTCCACCCAGGAATCAACGACAAAGTACCGCTGGTCATCACGGTCAATGGTGAAACCGCTGCGGTAGTTCGTCATCATCAGCACACCCATGCAGTCAACCTGTGTCACCACCTGCCCACCCTTCAGGTTCAGGGTGCGCTTGCCGGTGGCTGTCGGTGCAACGATGGTCTTCATTTCGTTGCTGGCGTCACGGTCTTGCGTACGTTTCACTTCTGGAATGATCAAGAACTTGCGTTGGAACAAGTTGTCACCCCACCCTTCAATCACGTCCTTGATTTTCACTTCACGCGCTGCGTCACCCATTGCCATAGCCAGCGGTGCATACAGGCTGTCTTTACCGTTGCGTGCAGTACCACGGTGGATGATGGCAAAGGACGGCTTGCTTGCTGGACGCTGCACCAGTGACGCCAGCCAGTTCAACACGCTGTCACGTTCCGCCTGATTCGGAATCAAGTATTCAACGTGCGCCAGCCACAGGGACACGTCACCCTTAATCGGACTCAGTGCGAAGCCCCGCCAGGTGTTGACCATGCGTTTGCCTTCATCTTCATAGATGATCTGTTCACGCTTTGGCGGTTCCACGCTGACGGGGTTCCACCCCAGGCGGTCAGCCACACTTAATTCAGTCGGCACACTCAGCAGCAACAGACGGCTGGCGGGTTCGTCACCTGTTTCAGTGATGTACTTGTTATCCAGGCCACGCGGCACCAGCGTCATGCCGCTGTGAATGTCGTAGAACTCATTACGCGGGGCAAGATAGATATACCGGTACGGGTCGAATTTGCCGAATCCATTATCAAGGTCGGTTTTCCAGCCTTTACGCAAGTCCTTCAGAATGGCCTTGAACTCTGCCGCGTTCCAGTGCATCACGTCACGCACTTGCTTGTGCCAGTTGACCCGTTGCAGTTCCGGCAAAGACTCCATTACCTTCAGTATCTTTGGTACAATCCGTTCGGCTTCTTCAGGCTCTGAAACACGCAGTCTGTCCATAAACTGTTGCAGCGGTGTCGCGTCATCCTTTGCGTCAAGGAATGACACCGCTTGCGACTCCCCCACGGTCGGTTCGACTACATCCACACCTTTCCACATCCATTCCACAATGGCGCGTTCAGTGTCGCCCCCGTGGTCAAGCTGGACGTGTGCGGCCCATGCGTCAAACGTACCGTGTAGCGGGTCGCCCCCGTGGTCTGATTGCCACAAGCCTTCTTTTTCTGGAATCGGTCTGATTGCCGGTGCGCCTGTTGCGCCTGGATGCGCCCACCGCTGCTTCACTTCGTGATAGGTGTAGCCGTGGCGCTCCAAGATTGATTCAACCGTGGTGGCTTCGTTGAAGTCGGTGCGCACGCCCTTTGCCGGAAACGCCAGCTTTGTACCGCCGCCCATTGGTGGCCTGTACATTGGCGTGTCACCGTCCAGCGTATAGCCAGCAGCCACAATGCCATCAACGAAGCGTTGTGAATATTCACGCAACTTGTCGTCATCGGTGGACAGCTCTTGCCACAGCTTCAGAAAGGCGTCAGGCAGTGCTGGTGCATTGTCGAAACGGTGCACCCCCGCGTACTGCTGTGAATAGACTTCAGGCGAACCCTTGCCGGTGTAGACCACCCCAGGTACTACGTCTTGCAGGTTGGGTGACTTGGCACGCAGTTCAAGCACGGTCATACCCTTGCCGTTGCTGTCGAACACGTTGATGGTTAACCAGCGGCACAGGTTGCCAGGGTCAGCACGGAACGCTGACCGCCCCCCGCTGTTCGGACGTGTGGAACTGGTGCGCACGCCAGCCGCCAGCAGGTCATCAAGATCAAACCCCCAAGCCGCCAGACCAGCACGCGCCATGTCTACGTGGTCAGGGTCAAGACTGCACAGACCGTTGACCGCCAGCGGCAAGCCGTAGCCTGTCGCATCATCGTCAATGCTGACGGCTGAATGCTTGTTCCACTCAATGCCTATCGGCTGCTTTGTATAGTTGTGCAGCTTGACCAGCTTCAGACCAGCCGCGTGCAGTCGTTTTGCTTCAGTCAGGTCAGGCTGTATCGGTGCATCAAGAAACATTGCCTTCCCCTTTCTCTAACCATTTCCGTATTGCTTCAGTGTCATACAACACCACCTGACCCCGCTTCACAGGCTGCGGGAACCCTTCTTCTTGCCGCCAGCGGTACAGCGTTGGAACACTGATACTGAACTGGTCGGCTGCTTCTTTTGCGCGTTTTAACATTGGACGCTCCTTAGCCGTTGATAGCGGATGATAACCGTTAATAATCATTGACACAACAGAATTATGCTTGACAGCATACCAGAATTGTTCAACAATGTGCCACATAATACAACAAACCATTGAGGAATAAACCTATGAACACTTTCTTAACGGTGCGGATGGACAAGAAAGCGCTTGAAGCTTTCAAGACCCATTGCACTGAAAAACTTGAACGGCGTCATTCTGACGTAGTGCGTGAATTAGTCACGGCTACCACTGAAGGCCGCGTGAAGATCACCCCCACTGAATCCCAAAAGGAGATTTACAAATGAGCATCGAAAACAACCTTGAGCGCATCGCCACTTCCCTTGAACTGATTGCGCAGGTCATAACTGCTGAAGCACCAGCAGCACCAGCAGCACCAGCAGCACCAGCAGCACCAGCAGCACCAGCAGCACCAGCAGCACCAGCAGCACCAGCAGCACCAGCAGCACCAGCAGCACCAGCAGCACCAGCACCAGCAGCAGCAGCAGCCATGACCGCCGTGCAACTGAATGAACTGATGATTCAGGAATATCAGCGTCTTGGTAGCCGTGAACCGATTGATAACGTGTTGCGTCAGTTTAACGTGACCGGTATCAATGACCTTGACCCGTCCAAGTATCAGGAAGTGATTGACACCCTGAAGGCGATTCAGTCATGACAACACATGCACGGTTAAGCCCAAGCAACCTACGCTGGCCCCATTGTCCAGGGTCAGTGCGTGAGGAAGCACAGTATCCAGATATAGCAGGTGAAGCCGCGATTGACGGCACCGGCACGCACCTGCTGCTGGAAATGTGCCTGAACAATGACTACACGCCCAACTTCTATGATGGTCGTGTCATCGGTGCAAACCATCCAGAAAAGGCAGAAGGCTGGCTGGTGGGTGCTGACCGCATTGAACGGGTGCAAATGTGCATCAACTACATCAACCGCAGGCGTGAGGAACTTGCAAAGGAATACCCTGGTGCAAAAGTCACGGTGGAATCTGAAAGCAAAAGTGACCCTGGTGCAATCTACGGACGTACTGACTGGTACGGTACGTGTGACGTGACCATTGCTGCACACGTTGGTCAGCAGTTGGTGTTCCTTGAAACCGTGGATTACAAGGACGGACGCGGTTGGGTGGCGGTTGACGGCAATACGCAACTGACCGCGTACATGGGCGGCAAGCTGATCAAGGAACACCGTACTGACGTTCATCACCCTGTGCCTTTGGACTTGCCCACACGCATGACCGTGGTGCAGCCAAAGACGAACCCGCCCATTCGTTACGCTGACCAGTCAGCTAAACAGGTATATGACGCTTGTGCTGTTCTGAATGAAGCAGCCAAGGCCACGGACGCACCAGACGCACCACTTGTTGCAGGCAAGCACTGTCAATGGTGCAAGCACAAACCCAACTGCACAGCGCAGTCTGAAGAAAGCTTGGAGGTGTTGAAGATGACCACAGACGTAGTGACACAGGGCGGTCAAAGCCTGTTTGAACTGGTGGAAAACGTCATCAATGATGTTGAGTCTATGGACTCGCAACGGCTGGTAGAACTGGCTGACGCCCGTGCTGGCATTGAAGCCGCGTTTGACCGTGTGGAAGCTGAACTGTTCAGCCGACTGGAACAAGGTCAGACCGTGGACGGTTACGCACTGAAGCCAGGACGTTCCAGCCGCGTCTGGAATGAAGATGAAGAAACCATCGTTAAGATGCTCAAGAACCACAAACTGAAGACGGCGGACATTTACCCGCCCAAGCTTGCCAGCGTTGCGCAAATTGAGAAGAACGCCAGCCTGACACCGGAACAGAAGGAAAAGATTGTCAAGGAATACGTGACCACTGTTGCAGGGTCACTCAAGTTGACCAAGGTGCAACGGCGTGCTGTTGAAATGCCGTTTGCCGATATGGTTGAAAATAAGCAATCAGAAGTTGCACAAAGTACCACTTCTGATGTACCATCGTTTTTGTAATCCACAACCCAAAAGGAATATATCATGCAATTCAAAGTAAAAGGAATTCTCAGCTACCCGCACCTGTTCACACCCCGCAGTGTGAACCCTGGTGATGACCCCAAGTTCAGCGCCAGCATTCTGTTGCGCAAGGGTGACCCGCAGATTCAGCAGGTGCAGCAAATCATTGCCACTGAAAAGGCAAACGGTTGGCCTAACGGCTTCCCGTACAACGGCAAGGAATTCATGAAGGATGGTGCTGTGGCATTCCCCAATAATGTCGCCATGCACAACTATATGATTATCAGTTCTAATGCCAAGGCCGACAGTAAGCCGCACCTGGTGGATGCGCACATGCAGCCGGTGATGAACCAGTCTGATGCGTTTGCCGGTGCAGTGGTATGGGCGGCGTTGAACAGCTTCACCTACAACCAGCCGGTTAATAAAGGTGTCGGTTGTGGCCTGAACGGCATCATGCTGACAGGTGAAGAAGGTGAACTGGGTCGCCTGGATGGTCGCCCGACTGTTGAATGCATGTTCGGTGACGTGGCTGCTGGTGGTGCGCCTTCCCCTGCTGCTCCGATGGCACCCGCAGCGCCTGCCGCCCCCGCTGCACCGCCAGCGGCACCTGTCCACCAGATGACCGCAGCGGCAAACGGTCTGACCCGTGAGCAATACCACGCAGCAGGCTGGTCTGACGAACAGTTGATTCAAAACGGCTTGATGCTGCCACCCAATGGCGTTGCACCTAGCTTCGCTTAAATCACACTGCCCTGACTTCGGTCGGGGCATTTCTGGAATATGACATGAAAAATACAATCAATAAAATTGCCGCTGACATTCATGAACTGAATAAGAAGTGGTGGTGTGACCTTTTGCGCGGCAAGAAATAATAAGGTAACCGCTATGACCCCTGATTTTTTATTTTGCATGACCAAGGGTGATGTTGTCTTTGACATTGAGACATACCCAAACGTCTTCACGCTCTTTGCCGTTCACGCTGGAACAGGTCGTGAATGGTATTTTGAACTTAGTCCGTGGCGCAATGATGTTGACGCCCTGATTCAGTTCATGGAAGTGATGCACGTGCAGCAGTGCCGCATGGTTGGATTCAACAATCTTGGCTTTGACTATCCGGTGTTGCATTACATCTATCAGGTACGGGACGTGACCGCGCATCAGATTTATCAGAAGGCCATGGCGATAATCAAGGCACCAGATAACGCACGGTTTGCACACATGGTGTGGGAATCAGACCGTGTGGTGCCACAGATTGACCTGTTCAAAATCCACCACTTTGACAACATGGCCAGGAAAACCAGCCTGAAGGTGCTGGCGTTCAACATGCGCAGTGAAAACATTGAAGACCTGCCGTTTGACGTGGGTGTTGAATTGACCGCTGACCAAGTGCCGACACTCAAGCACTACAACCGCAATGACGTGAAGGAAACGCTGACGTTCTATCGTGAATCGCTTGATCAGATTCGGTTCCGTGAAGAACTGACGGCAAAATATGGCCGTGACTTCATGAACCACAATGATACGAAAATCGGCAAAGATTACTTCATCATGCGCCTGGAAGAAAACCGCCCAGGCAGTTGTTACCAGCGGGTGGATGGTCGTCGCCACATGGTGCAGACCGTGCGTGAACGCATCCGACTGGCTGACGTGATCATTCCTTACATTCAGTTCAATGACCCTGAATTCACACGCATCCTGCACTGGTTCAAGGAACAGACCATCACGGAAACCAAAGGTGTGTTCACCGGCATCAGTTGTTCTGTGAAAGGTTTCCAGTTTGTCTTTGGTACTGGCGGCATTCATGGGTCTGTTGAATCGCAGATTATTGAAGCTGACGATGACAACATGATTCTTGATCTGGACGTTGCCAGCTACTACCCCAACATTGCCATTGCCAACGGTTTTCACCCTGACCACTTGGGTCAGGACTTTTGCGAAATTTACAAAGACGTGTACCAGCAGCGCAGGGGGTACGCAAAAGGCACCGCTGAAAATGCCATGCTGAAGCTGGCGCTGAACGGTGTCTACGGTGACAGCAACAATAAGTACAGCCCATTCTTTGACCCGCAGTACACCATGGCAATCACGGTCAACGGTCAGTTGCTGCTGTGTATGCTGGCTGAAGCACTGATGCAGACAGACACGGTTCAGATGATTCAAATCAACACGGACGGTCTGACCATCCGCTGCCCCCGCGCATTGATGCCATGGGTCAATCAGGTGAAGGCATGGTGGGAACAGGTGACCAGTCTTGAACTTGAGTCAGCGGAATACAGCCGCATGTTCATTCGTGACGTGAACAACTACATTGCGCAATACACTGACGGCAACCTGAAGCGCAAGGGTGCATACGCACATTGCCGCAAGCGTGAATTAGGTTGGCACCAGAACCACAGCGCCCTGGTGGTGCCGATGGCTGCTGAAGCCGCCCTGGTGCGCGGTGAAGACATTGCTGAATTTATCGCCACGCACGCTGACCCGATGGACTTCATGTTGCGCACGAAGGTGCCACGTTCCAGCACGTTGGAATGGGGCGGTGACCGCGTGCAGAATATTGTGCGTTATTACATCAGCAACACCGGCAAGCCGCTTGAAAAGGTCATGCCGCCTGCTGGCCCTGCTGGCGCATTCAAACGCAGAAGCGGCATATCTGATTACTTTTATCAGAAGACACTGGCTGAAGTCGGTGACGCATGGGATGAACGCATTCACACGAAGAACAAAAGCACGTACAGCGAACGCCGCACCGGCATTAACACTGGCTGGCTGGTGACGATCTGCAATGACATTCGTGGTGGTCTGGACGTGTCAGACCTGAATCATGACTGGTACGTTGCAGAAGCTGAAAAGCTGGCATTGACACTTAAAAGGTAGGAATCATGGGTGTAAGAGAAAACAAGGTTGAAACCTACCTGCATGACCGCGTGACCAATGAACTGGACGGCACCACCCGCAAGTGGGTCAGTCCTGGTCGTGACGGTGTACCAGACCGAATCATCATCACACCGGCTGTGGTGTGGATGGTTGAAGTTAAAACCGATGACGGCACGCTGTCACCTGCCCAGGTGCGGGAACATGAACGCCTGCGTGCAGCCGGTGCCACTGTGAAGACGGTCTATGGTCATGCTGGTGTGGATGAACTGATTGAGGAATTGAAGCGTGCTTAAACCACAACAACTGCATGAATATCAAAAAGAATGCGTGCTGCACCAGCTCTACAATAATGAATCCATGCTTTGGCTTCAGATGGGGCTGGGTAAGACGCCTATTACGCTGACCACCATTGTTGACCGTATGCGTGCGGGTCAGGTGCAGAAGACGCTGATATTCGGCCCATTGCGTGTGATTCAGGCGGTGTGGGAACGTGAAGCCCGAAAGTGGGAACACACACGGCACCTGAAGTTCAGCGTGATGCACGGCACCAAGGAACAGCGCTTGCGTGCATTGTTCGCAAAGGCGGACGTGTACCTGATCAATTACGAAGCCATGAACTGGCTGGCTGAAACGCTTGACCATTACTACTTGAGCCAGGGTAAACCCTTACCCTTTCAAATGGTGGTCTATGACGAAATATCAAAGCTGAAGAACTCCACCAGCTTGCGCATGGCTGGCGGCAACCGTGACCGCAAGGACAAGCACGGCACCATTCACAAAATCAAAGTGACGGGCTGGCGCAAGATCATTCCACACATTCCCATTCGCACCGGCTTGACCGGTACACCCGCCAGCAACGGTTACCTTGACCTGCATGGTCAGTATCTGGCGATTGACAACGGTCAGCGGTTGGGCAAGTTCATCACGCACTTCAAAGATGATTTCTTTGCATCCGATTACATGGGCTGGACGCACACACCCACGGAATTGGGCAAGCAGGCGATTGAAGAACGCATCAGCGATATCACCAAGAAGATGGACGCCAAAGACTACCTGGACATGCCAGTGGTGCAGGTGACAAACATGCTGGTGGACATGCCGCCCAAAGCACGCAAGGGATATCAGGACGTTGAACGAGACATGTTCACGCAGCTTGAAAGCGGTCGTGAAGTGGAAGTGTTCAGCCGTTCCAGCGTGTCAAACAAGTGCTTGCAGTTTTGCAACGGTAGCCCCTATTACCCTGAAAGCACTGAATACGAAGCCCTGCATGATGCCAAGCTGGACGCGCTGGAATCCATCCTTGAAGAAGCTGGCGGTCAGCCTGTGCTGTGCAGCTATACCTTCAAGGCGGACGCTGAACGCATCCTGAAGCGGTTCAAAAGCTATAAGCCGGTGAACCTTACGGCAGTTGCATCCAAGGACACTGAAAAGGTTATCAATGACTGGAACAGCGGCAAGCTGAAGCTGCTGATAGGTCACCCCGCCAGCATGGGACATGGTATCGACGGCTTGCAGGAAGCGGGAAACATCATTGTGTGGTTCGGCCTGAACTGGTCGTTGGAACTGTACGAACAGATGAATGGACGCATTGACCGCCAGGGTCAGAAGCGCCCTGTGTCCATCATCCGCATCCTATGCCGTGACACTATTGACCTTGCTGTTGTTGATGCCATCGAACGCAAGACCGACGATCAGGAAGGACTGAAGGCGGCACTGCAACGGTACAGGGACGGTATCACCACCAATGACCTGGAAGTGAATTTCTTTTAAAGTGGTTGCCTTTTGTGGTACGTTGTGCAACAATATGCATACATTCAACAAAACGGGAACTGAAATGCGCACACTGGAAGAACGAATCAAGTTTGATCACGGTCTTGTTATCGGTGACAACTTGGTAACACTCACCCATGCGGGTAATGAGAAAACCGCAATCGTCAACATTGACCAGCTTAATGAAATGGACACGGGTGCTGGTCGCCTGATTGAAGCCATGCGTGACGGTTCAGCCGAGTGAATTACCATGAAGCGAAGTTTGCAAGGGAAGCAAAATCAAACCCCACGCACTGGCTGATTATCTGCCGTCCACGTGGTGACTACACACTTATTCAAATTGGTGGAACACATGACTGAACCATTGACAGGAACCGCCCTGATTGACTATCTGCGGGATAACCCCACCAGTGACGCCATGCGCATGGCTGCTGATGAAATTGAACGCCTGCATGCCGCCGCTACGTTGGCACTGTCGATTGCTGAAAGCTATATCAGAAGCGATTACGAAGGGACTGCACACTATCGGGTTATGTTGAAGGAACCTGACCCTGTGCGTGCCGTCCTTACTCCACAGCGTGAACATGGGGATACGGAATGTACCTGAATCACAATCAGATTACACAACTGGTTCGATATGGACACATGCGAAACACTGACAACGATTGCATCAATCCCGCCAGCCTTGACGTGCGCCTTGGTCAAGACGTGATGATTGAAGTTGACCAAGGTGGTGTTGTTGATTATCAGTCACGGCAACCGCTGAACATGCAGAAGGTCAGAATGGGGGCGGACGGTTTAATTGTTCACCCTGGTCAGTTCTTCCTTGCTCACACCATTGAAGTCTGCAACTTCCCTGATGACATGGGTGCGTTGTTTCGCATCAAGTCCAGCATGGGGCGTATTGGACTGGAACACATGGACGCTGGATGGATTGACCCAGGCTTTCACGGTAGCTTGACGCTGGAATTCAAGAACATGACACAGCACCATTCAATCCGTGTGCGCCCTGGTGACCGCATTGGTCAGCTTGTGTTCATTCGTGGTCAAGCAGTTGAAGAACATCAAAGCTACCGTGGCAACGGCAACTACAACGGTCACGATACCGTGGCGCAAATTGGATATAAGCCATGACCAAACTATCAGAAATTGTCTTTGAATCAGGTGACGTGTGGGTGCATGAAGATAAGAAGCGCGGCATCTACACTGTCTTTGTGAACGGCATTACACACGCCACCAGTGACAGCGCATATTCAACACTTGATCTTGCCCAGGCGCGTGCTGAATACCTTGCACGCCGAATCAATGAACGCAAACGCCGTCAATAACAGCGGCTTGTTCATCAATGACAGACCACAGGCCGTTGATGTACCGTTCCAGTTGCCGGTACTGCACGTCACCCAGGGCATCCCACAACATGCCCTGGTCAAGTATCGGCAATGCTGGAACGGTTACAGGTGCGCAGTGCGGCATGACTGGCACCACTTCCAGCGTGCTGCATCCACTAACGGCGAAAAGTGCCAGTAGGGCGAGTTTCTTCAGTGCGTTCATCTGCGTTCCGTTGTTGTTCAGCAGCCTTGCTGCGTGCTTGTTCCCGTGCCTTGCTGGTTGCCCGTTCCGCGTCTTGCATGGCTTCACGCGCCTGCAATTCAATGGACACCTTATCAACCTTGGCACGCGCCTTGTTTCGTTGGCCGATGACGAACAGCAGCAGTGCAACCAGTAGACCAAACGCCGCCGCTACCCATCCCCATAGTTTATTCAGCATCTTCATGTTCCTGTGCCACGGCATCCGTCAGCACTTCAGCCACAGCTTCAGCCAGTGCATGACGGTTTGCCAGATACGATTGCAGGTCATTGGCGTTGCTGATGAAGAACAGTTCAACGATGATGCCGCCACCCTTGCGCACGAATGCAAGACGGCTATGTTGACCGCTACCTTCACCCTTTGCGCCCCTGTTCTTGATGTTCAGCACGTCAGCGATTGCTGTACACAGCACTTCACCAAGCGGGTAGCCATTGCTGTCAGACAGCGTTTCTACACCAGTGGCAGACGGATTGTGAAAAGCGTTGCAGTGAAATTCAACCGCAATGTCATGACTCTTTGCAGCACCCACGGCATCCGTCAGTGACTGGTTCTGACCTTCTGCACCGTCCCTGTCGAACAGCACGCCACGCTTTTGCAGTGCGCCAGCTACCATGTCACGGAATTCCAGCACAATGCTGGCTTCAGTGCGTCCGTTGCCCACTGCCCCAGGGTCAACGTCAGAATGACCCGCGCTGATGAACAGGCTTTTGTACTGCACTGCCACGGGTTCATCAGTAGGTGCTGGCGGCACTGCCCACCCCCGCCAAAGTTTCAAAAGGTGTTGAAGTATGGTTTTCAAGGTCGTTCCTCCCAGTATGCTGACAGAACACCTGTTGCAGTCATACCGTCAATATTTTCAAGTTGATAGTAATACACCCCAGGCGGCACGCCGCGTTCGATTGCCATAGTGTTACCTTGATTCGTCTACGCTGCTTTGCGCAACCAGACGCCCGATGACACCCAGTACCATTAAAGCAATGGTGCCATAGCGCAACCAGTCGTCTGACACGGTAGCCTTCATTTCATCCGGTAATGATGCCCAGGCACCTTGTACGGCACCTGCCAGAATCATGGCCTGAACGCTGAACATGCGCAGGCATCGTTTCCATTCTGGAACCAGTTTCACTTGCACCTCCGTTTCAGAACAGCCGCCGCAACCTGTCGCACGAAGTCCACGCCCATGAAGCCGATTGCACCGGCAACAGCATACTTCCATTCACCGTTCAAACCCATTGCGTCAATTGCATATCCAGCGGTCAGCGTAAGCATTCCGCAAATCATGGATTCAAGTATTCGACGTGACCACTTGGGTTCGTCGTCTTGGTACATTGTTCGCAATAGAGCAAGTATGAATGACATAACAGGTGCCACCACTTCAACGTTTCGCCATGGCATTTTCAGTCTGTCCTATCAGTATTTTTTTAAATGGGGACACTCTGAATGCTACCATGCAGCGTTGATCAGGGTCGTTTCTGTACAGCTTCCAACCTAATTGAATTTCAATGCAACGGTTGCGGTAAAAATAATACTGCCGTTCATATAGGAACGCAGTTTGACCGCGTGCGTTCTTGACCTTCCAGAATGCCTTATTGGGTGCGCCTGTATCCCACAGCGGATTGTCAAATTCGTCAGGCGGGACTACCACGCCCCGCTGATCAAATCCCAACCAGTGCGACACCTGGTAGGCAGGGTTGCGCCATATCCATAACAAGCGGTTCACGTATCGTAACCATGCGGGGTTGTTGCCTGGTGTCTGCGTATCGTAGCGTTTCAGCAGCCAGTGAACGCGCCCCATGCTGCCGTAGGCGAACGTGTCCACCAGCGCATCGTGTGTGGTAATCCATTGCCAAGCAGGGTGAATATGTTCACGTCCGTTTGCATCAGTCGTGGTGAACACCGGCAATACTGCCAGCGGGGCAAGGATGAACGCCGCAATGTCAGCGGTTATATCAATGACGGCACTGATGACGTACCGAATCAGGGCAATTATCATTACTCCACCCCATCATTCAATGCCGCCATCTGGTCAGCGTAGTTGTCCCAAATCTGTTGACCCTGTTCAACACCGTCAGCCATTGCGGCTTGAAGTTCGGCCACCGTGGTCATGCGCACGCTGTTGTCAGCCATAATCCAAGTGCGGTCAATGCCTGACGCAATGGCGGTCTGAAAGTTGGCAATGTCTTGTGGACGCACTTGAACAACTGCACCATCTTCAAACGTGTAGACCATCGCCATCAGGCGTGCATCACGTTCCCGCTGCAACTCGCAGCGTCGTGCTTCACGCAGATATTCGTCAGACAGCGTTTGACCGAGCGATTCACGCGCCAATCTGTCAGCCAGTGCAACAAATGATTGATATTCGTGAGTGTCAGCTGCACGGGCTTCATCGCTGTCGGTGGGGTAGGCAGTGCGGATGATTGCATTCACCCGTTGGCGCAGTGGGGCAGTGACGGGGAACACCGCAGTGGTGTACTTCCAGAAGGTCTTTGGTTCAGTGCCTTCTTGTTCGCGGGTTACTTGTTGCTCATTGAAATTGATTCGCGTGACACGCCCGCGTGTCTCAAACTTTGGCAACTGCTGGTCTACGATAGTTTCCATTTGTATTATCCTGTGTGCTTGTACCAAAGATTCTTGGCGTTTGCATTTTCAAACTTATCACCTTATCCCAAGCTGTTCGGCTAACCTACCAAGCTCTTATGGGAATCATTTTTAGTCTAGGACAAGGTTGCTACCGCGAAAGCGAAAAACGCTTAGGGTGATTACCGTGTGCCATGATTGCGATTACGATTCACTGAGTCATTATTCAGATTAAGTGCTGCCATACCGCTGTGCAGCGCATTCTCAGTATTGCTACCGACATTCGTAATGCAGTACATACCGCAGAACAACCGACGCACACTTTAACAGAATGCGCCGATTTTCTCAACTTAGGTGCGTAATTTTTTGGATAACCGCGCGCCAAGAGTGCGAGAACGAGTCACTGAGTCATTACTCAGAGCAAGAGCCGCCAAACCGCTGAACAGCGCATAGGCAGCAAGGCCGCCGACAAGCGCAACTCGCCAGTCTGCCGCAGACCAGAAGTGGTCAGTCACAAACGCACTGGTGGATGCGTCATTGCCCACCTGCCGAACGATGAAGGCATTTTCAATGTACTGCCAGTTCTTGATTGCAGTGTCAGTGATTCCAGTGTCAGTGATTCCAGTGGGAACCGTGTCACCAATGGCGGT
>Ga0265295_1001866_pt1 | contig 35575 bp, 47 predicted proteins | sample Munlansysbiofilm_FD_192503 | JGI IMG/M metagenome (GOLD analysis project Ga0265295, IMG submission 192503) | Leachate microbial communities from a municipal landfill in Southern Ontario, Canada - Methane capture system biofilm | ecosystem: Engineered > Solid waste > Landfill > Unclassified ... | reverse complement strand
AGTCTGCGCTAGCCTCCAGTATAACTACGACCTGTCCAAGCCGAAGTGGTGGAACTGGTAGACACGCCATCTTGAGGGGGTGGTGACCAATTGGTCGTGCGAGTTCGAGTCTCGCCTTCGGCACCAAACAACAGAATCATACAGTATCAAACAGCTAAAAAGCCCCGAGAAATCGGGGCTTTTTGCTTTTATGGCTGTATCATGCTGTTGCAATCAATATCAATCAATGGCAGTCTTTCCACGGTATCGGCTACGGTATTTTTAAAAATTACGGTATCGGGGGGGGGTGCGATGAAATCGGCGCTGAATGATTTACAGATCCGCAAGGCGAAGCCGGCGGACAAACCGGTCAAGCTGGCGGATGGTGGCGGGCTGTATCTGTACATCTCGCCGGCGGGCGGCAAGCTGTGGCGGATGGACTATGCCCTGCACGGCAAGCGGCGGACATTGTCGCTGGGGCAGTATCCGGTGGTAAGTCTGGCGCAGGCGCGTGACAAGCGCCTGCAGGCCAAGCAGCTGCTGGCCGATGGTGTGGACCCGGCGCGGCTGGTGAAGGGCGATGCGGCCAACAGCTTTGCCGCCATCGCGCGGGAATGGTATCAGCAGCAGATCACCGCCGGGGCCTGGTCGGACAAGCACGCCGACCGGCTGTGGCGCCGCATCGAGCGCGATCTGTTGCCCCAGCTGGGGCAACGCCAGATCGGCAGCCTGTCGGCGGACGATTTTGAGCGGGTATTGTTGGGCGTGGCGGCCCGGTCGGTGGATACGGCCCACCGGCTCAAGGCCGCAGTGCGCGGCACCATGAATTACGCCATTCGCAAGGGTCTGGCCGGCAGCAATCCGGTGGAGGCGTTGCGCGGGGTGTTGCCGGCCAACCGCCATCGCCACATGGCCGCGCCGACCGATCCGGCCGAGGTCGGCGGCCTGCTGCGGGCTATCGACACCTACAGCGGCTCGCCCGTCGTCGCTTACGCCCTGCGCCTGCTGCCGCTGGTGTTCGTGCGGCCGGGCGAATTGCGGGCGGCGGAATGGGCCGAAATCGACACCGCGCGGGCGCTGTGGACCATCCCCGGCGAAAAAATGAAGATGCGCCTGCCGCACCTGGTGCCGCTATCGCGCCAGGCACTGACGCTGGTCGAACAACTGCGGCCTATTACCGGCCAGGGGCGCTACCTGTTCCCCGGCCGCTACGGTGGCGACAAGTGCCTGTCGGATATGGCGCTCAACGCCGCCTTGCGCCGCATGGGCTTTGATAGCGACGAAATCACCGGCCACGGCTTCCGCGCCATGGCCCGCACCTTGCTGGATGAACAGCTGCGCTGCCGGCCCGATGCTATCGAGGCCCAGCTGGCCCATGCCGTGCCGGATCGCCTCGGGCGGGCCTACAACCGCACCCTCCACCTGGAGGAGCGCACCGTAATGATGCAGGCCTGGGCCGACTATCTCGATGAGCTGAAGACTATCGGCGGACCGGGCTGACAGCCGGCGGGGCCTGGCGCAGCGGCCGGGCTCTGGCCGGGTCGATGCCGAAGCCACCGAAGCGCGTCACCGCGCGGTGGACCGCCTCAGCCTGCCAGTACCAGGCGCCATCAGCGAGGCAAGCGCGGCGCAGGGCGGCATCGGCGAGCCAGGCTTGCAAGCTCGGCCCGTCCAGAGATTCCAACAAGGTCAACGCCTCGACCGCCAGCAGGTCGAACTGCGCCACGGACCCCGCCATCTTGTACAGCGCACCGGCCACCAGCATCCGGTTGTCGTCGGCCGCCGCCAAATCCACGGCATCCAGCCGGGTTTGCGCCTGTGCCAGGTACGCATTGCGAAAGGTCATAAAACTCATAAAGGTCTCCTTTTTTTACAGGGCCGCCACGGCCAGGGCGTAAACGGTTTCGAGTTGCGCATCGACCCCCGTTTGCAGGGTGGTCAGTTGCGCATTGACCCCCGTTTGCAGGGTGGTCAGTTGCGCATTGACCCCCGTCTGCAGGGTGGTCAGTTGCGCATTGACCCCCGTCTGCAGGGTGGTCAGTTGCGCATTGACCCCCGTCTGCAGGGTGGTCAGCGCATCATCCAGAACCGTTCGGGAAACGATTTCACCGAACACGGCCGCAGCGTCGGCCAACGCCTCCGCCAGGGCGACGCGGGCGGCGGCCACCTCGGCCAGCGCCTCGTCTAACCCGCTCATGCTCGGGGCCAGCACCTCGTTGATCCGCACCAGCCCTACCTCGGTCAATGCCTGGACGGCCGCGTCGAAGGTCGCCTTTTTCTCCTCCAACAGGGCCAGGCGGGTATCCAGATCCCGCCATATGGGGTTGAAATAGCCTTCCCCCAAAAGCGTTCGCCCGTCCTTCATCCGGTATGTATCGAATCTTAGAGCCATGGCAAAACCTCCTTTTACAGGGCCACGTCGGTCCGTTCCACCACCACGAAGGGGGCGCTCCCGTCGGCGCGCGTGCCGCTGAGTTTGACCTGGTAAGCGCTGATGGCCGGGTCGGGCGCAAAGGTAAAGACCGCCCGCTGGGCTTGCCCGTCCGGCTCGTCGCGCCATTCCACGCCGGTCGGGTTGTAGGTGGTGCCGCCGCTGACCAATTGGCACGTCAAGCCGTGGTTCGCCTCGTCCCACTGCGCCACCACCACCTGGACCTGGATCGAATCCGAGGCGACGGCCAGCATGCGTTCTGTGCTGTAATGGATGAAACCCAAATCCGGGCGGCTGCCGGTCACGGCATCGGCGGTGGCGCACAGCGCCGGCATCAGGTCGTTGGTGCCGAGCAGCACCGCCCGCAGCGGTACGATGTTGGGCCGGCCGACAAGCTGAAGCTCGACGGAAGCCAGGGGATACCATTTCCCCCCCACCTGAAATTCATAGGTCAATTCGCAGCCGTCCGGCACCACATGGGGCGCGGTGATGTCGATATCCGAGATCCCCCCGGCCAGGCTCACACTCTGCAAAGTCACCTCGGTGCGGGCGCGGCTGAAGTTGGCTCCGTACAGCGTAAACATCAGGTCCTTGGTTAAATCCCCCTGCATGTACTCGCCGTCGGTGCCGTAAAACAGCGTGCCCTGGGTGTAGTTGCTGCCGCTCACCGTCGCGGCTCGGTGGTCCCCCTGGGTGATCAGCATCAGCGCGTAACGCTTCCCGGCGGCCAGCAGCACCGGGGGGATATCGATGACCGTTTCTGTCGGGTACTTCTTCAGGTCGGCGCGCGCCACCGTCACATGGGCCAGGGTCTGGCTCGGCAGCGGCTTGCCCGCTTCGGTGTCGCACAGCACCAGATTCAGGTCGCCGTCGGCGCCGATCTGGGTAAACTGGAGCCCCACCCGGGTCAACCACATGGCGTTCGGTACCAGCACCGTCTGCGCCAGAATGGCGCCGTTGATGCTGTGAGTCACCTGCTCCAGTTGATACGTGGTCTCCTGGTGGCTGGTGTAATAGCCGTAATGTTGGTAATACCGCCAGTAATACGGATAAACCCCGAGGTAATAGCGGCGGTTCCAGTAATAGCGCGCGTACCAGTTGTTGTAATAGTTCCAGTGCCAGCCATGGTGATATTGGTACACGGTGCGAACGTACTTTTTCAGCTCCGTCGTCTGAAACTGGTACTGGCTGATCGAAACGTCGCCGCTATATCCATTGGTGGCGATGCGCGGCTGATGGGTATAAGCCGGAAGAACCAGCCCGTCGGCATGCTGTTTAATGGCCGAGTCATAGGGGTTGAACACCGCCAGGGGGGCTTTCGCCTCCCCGGCGAAGGGGAAGTGTAGGCCGTTTTCGATGCGCGCCGTATAGCCCGATCCGGCGGCGTCGGTCTGCTCCGCGTCGGAGAACCCGTCGCTTGAGTAACTGGCGTACCCGCTGGGCAGGTTCAGCTGCTCCTTGACCCGCGCCAAATCCAGCGACAGCTCGATCAGGCTGTTGCGGTCGGCCAGCCCCTCCGTCTTGTTCGACAGCGCCGAAAGGTCCGTGGCGATGGTCGTGATCTGCGGCTGCACCTGGGCGCGCCAGGCCTCCAGCGTCCCCACCCGCGCGGCATGATCGTCCAGGCGCGGCAGCAGCAGGGCGGCGTTCATCTCGATCCGCTCGACCCCGGTGGGGGTCAGGGTAATCCAAGCCACCGGTGCGGTCTCGCTTTGCAAGGCCGGGGCCTGGGGGTCGGCGCTCTCGACGCCGGGAACCACATTGACGTTGCACTGGTTCAGCCGCTGCATCGCCACCGCCTCGGGTTGCGTTTCGCCCGTGGTCAGATCCAGCAAAAAGTCTCGGGGCTGCATGTCCGTTTCGACCGCCGCGCCCCAGGCCACCACCGCCACGATCTTCTTCGTCACCAGCGGCAGGTATTGGAACAGGTTGACGGCAGTCTCCTGTTCCTTGGCATAGACCTCCCCGTCGGCGTACAGCCGCCCGGCCGCCACCACAATATCCGTCGCGCCGGTGGCGGTCACGGCCATCCCCGTATACCACCGCCCGGCGCTGACGGCGTCCCGCACCACATGCCGCAGGGCGTCGTCGGCAAAACCCTGAATATTGTTCAGGTCGGCCGATTGCAGTTCTTGCCGGTCGCGAAAAATGACTTGTTTTTCCATCCTTATATCCTTTCCGTCAAAGCGGAAGCCGTCAGGCTCCCGGCGCTGTGTTGAACCCCGGCCACCGCCACCCGCCGGAATTTGGTCGAAACGTCGATCCAGTCCGAGCCCCGGGCGGCGTCCCGCAACGATTCCAGGCACTCGTAAAGCGCTTCATGTCCCCGCGTCACCAGGTGCCCCCGCACGTAAGGGCCGCACCAGCGCCGCACATCCATGCGCCCCGTGATCTTGACATCGAGGTGGGCACGATGGGCGGGCATGGTCAAAATCCCCTCGTTCAGATGCAGGCTGACCTGGCGGGCGGAAACGGCGACCTCCGGGTCGAACAGATACAGCCGCCGGTAAACCCGGTCCGGGACGCTGCTGCACACCAAAAACCCCCGGCCGCCGTTGTGAATTGAAACCGCCCCGGCAAACGCCGCCCCCGGCATCAGGCAGTCCATCGTCCCCTTCTCCGTAACCTCCTCATAGCGCACGTCCAGAGCCTCCAGACCGGGTCCAGCGGTCGCCAGCCGCAAGGTTTCATAGCGGTCCACATAAGGCACGGCCAGGGACAGGGTATAAATCCGGCTGCTCGCCGTGCTGCGCTGTGGAAACCGGCATCGCGCCGCGCCGGCGACGAACCCGAACCCGCCCGTTCCCTTGGCCGCCACCCGCACCGGCTCCGTCCCTTGCGCCGCCACCTGGGTCAGCTCCCGTTCCAGTACCGCCAGTTCCCGCTCCACCCCGTCGCGCCACAAAAACGCCCGTTCGGCCATCCGCAGGACAGCGTCGGACCGGACCAGAAAATGAAACCGATGCTTGGATACAAAGCTCACCGCCCCGGCCGTCCCCCGCGTCCGCCGACGGTAAAAACGCAACTGCGGATACGCCGCCACAAAGGCGTTGCGCTCCTGCCGGGTCTGGGCTTTCGCGGCGAACAACTTCGCCGGCGGCACCACGGCGCGGGTCAACACCGCCCCGGCATCCTCGGCCGCCAATTTCAGCCCGGCCAGGGTCCCCTTCAGCCGATGACGGCGAACGGCGTCCTTGATCAGATAGCGCCGCCGTTCGTCGGTAGCGGCGCGGCGCCAGGCCACCGTATGCGCCAGGTGAAACCGCTCCGCCAGATGCGGCAGAACCGAAGCCGGCACGGTATCGATCTGGTGGGTCAAGACCGCCGTAATCGGCAGGCTCGGCCAGCGCTCGTCCGGCAGCGCGTCAAAGGCCGAGATATGCGGGGTGCGCATGCCCGGAGCGGTCAACTCAATCATCGCTCACCCCCGCCACGGTGACGGTCAACGCCTCGCAATCGGCCCACTCGTGGGCGCTTAGAACCGTCGCCGTCGGGCTTTCGAGCACCACCGACTGCACCCCGGCGACGTTCTGCGCCAAGGCGACAAAGCGCGACGGCACCAGGTCTTTCCCCAGCGTTTTTCTCAGCGTCGCCGTGTATTCCTCCAGCGCCTTGCGCACCGTGCCCAGCGGGGCGTCTCCCGCCCCAGGATACAACCACAGCGACATCGCCACCGAAAAGGGCACCCGCACCGGCGCCGTCACCGTCACCACATCGGTCAACGGCTTGAAATCCTCGGCGCCCAGCCGTCCGCGCAGCAGATCGAGCAAACTTTCGTCCGGCGCGCCGGTGGCGGTGGTCGCCGAAACCCGCACCCGCCCCGGCGCCTCGCTCGTCACCGCCACATCCACAATGTCGGCGTGGGTCGAAAGCGCCGCCAGACGGTAGGCCGCGAGCGTTCCGCCCGCGTCCCGCTCGGGGCTCAGCATCACCCGCCGCCGGTAATGATCGTCCGTTTCGGCGTCCCCGCCCGAAACGCTGGTCGTGACATTCACCGCCGTCACCTGTGCCGGCGAATAATCGGGCAGGGTGTTCAGCTGCCCCGGGGTGATCCCGTTCATGGCGCTCCCCGCATCGAGGGCGTCGGCCCAAACAAGGGTGTTCTCCGTCAACGGCGCCAACACCGCGTCGGCACACGTGATGAAGGTCAGGGCGCCGTCGGAACTTTGCACTCGCGCCCCTTGCGGAACGACCAGCGTCTCCCCCGAGGCGGCGACGCGAGACACCCGCACCTGGGTGCGCGCCGGGGCCGCCGGCAAGCGCGCCGCCCCCGTCAGCAGCCCCAGATGGTCCAGATTCACGCCCCGGGCATACTGGGCCAGGTTCTGCAACCCCGTCTCCTGAATGGCGATGCGCAGCAGCGTCTCCCGATAAGCGATCTGGTCGAGCAAAATGCGCTCCACCTGAGCGGGGTAAAGCGTCTTCCCCAGGGCCGCCTCGAAGGCCGCGACCATCTCCCGCGTGATCTCCGCCGGGTCGCGCCCGACAAAGTCGGGGGTTGTCAAGACACTACTCATAACGCCACCTCCGTCAGTCGGCTGTCCTCATAATTCGGCAACGTCCATTCCACCGAAAGCACCAGATTCCCCCCGGCGGCCGCCTCGAACCGGGGAACGACCCGCTTCAGGCGACACCGTGGTTCCCACATCCCCACCGCCGCGACGATCTCCTGAATCATCCGGGGGACCGCCGTCGACAACGGCGCGTCCAGATACCGCCAGGCGTCACAACCGAACAGCGGCTCGTGCGGGCGGCTGCCCTTGGGCGTGGTCAGGAGAATCCGCAGGCACTGCTCGATATCGTCCAGGTTCTCCGCCACCTGCCCGAAGGCGGAAACGTCCGTGCTGAAATCGCGGCCGGAGATTTCGGCCAGGGTCACCGGGGTACTCATGGGGCGGCCTCCAAGGCGGCGACACGGGCCGCCAGCGCGTCGACCTGGTCTTGCAACGCATCCGTCAGGGCATTGCCGGCCAGGGTCGCCAGGGTAATTTCCGGCTCATCGGCGTAACTCCCGTCTTCCAGCAGCGGCCAGAAGGTGCGCTTGGTCCTCAAACCCAGCGCGGCGTCGTACCACAGCCGCAAGCTCACCGGCGGCCCCAGCGGCGGGCGCGGACTCGGCGGGGGCTCGTCGCGCGGCAACAGCTGGCAAAAAGCATCGATCTCGGCATGCTCATGAACCTGCAGATAGCCGTCGATCTCGGCATGCTCGTGCACATGCAGATAGCCGTCGATCTCGGCATGCTCATGAACCTGCAGATAGCCGTCGATCTCGGCATGCTCATGAACCTGCAGATAGCCGTCGATCTCGGCATGCGCGTGCACCTGCAGATAGCCGTCGATCTCGGCATGTTCATGAACCTGCAGATAATCGTCGATCTCGGTATGCCCGTGCACATGCAGATAGGCGTCGATCTCGGCGAACCCCCGGATATGCTGGGGGCCGTACAGGTCGAAAAGAGGCGTCGTGAATTCGATGGGGCCGAAGACGATCACCCGCCAGAACAGATTCGGGTCATCCGGGCAGGCGGCAATCCGCTCGAACACCCCATAGGTCGTGTCCTCGTGCACGCAACCCGACCCGCCGGAAAGGTCGGCGTCGGCGACGACATCGGGCACCAGCCTCGTCACCGGGTCGCTCATAGGCGCACCGTCCGGCGCGGGCCTTTGAGCGTGAGCCCGGCGCCGCTCTTGATCAGAATTTTCCCGGCATGAATCACCTGAGCGAACCCGGCGCCGCGAATCTCGACGTTGCGGGCGGCCCCGGCGCGCAGGTCACCCCCCGCCCGAACCTCGGCGTTCCCCCCGGCGACGGCGCGCAGATCGTCCCCCGCCTCGGCGTCGACATCCCCCGCCGCCCGCACCCGGATGTCGGCGCCGCTGTCGACGAAAATATCCCCGTCGGCCCGCACCGTGATGCGCCCCGGCGTGTACACGCTCAATACATGCTCTTTCCGGTCGTATTCCACCGTCGCCGAGTCGTCGAACCTCACATGATACTTATCCTGGCTAGCCACCGGTACCGGGTCCGGCGCCGAATAAATCGCCCCCAGCACCACCCCGAATTCGTTGTGCTCGTCCATCAGGCACACCACATGCTCATCGATGTCCGGCATCCAATACTGCTTGTCGCGCAAGGTTTTTCCCTGCATCACCGGCAGCCAGTAGCTGACCACGTCGTCGTGATCGTCCAGCCGTACCCGCACCCGGCAAGAGGCGGGCTCGCACCCCGTCACCACCCCGATTTTCATCATGCAACCACCTCCTGTTCCGTCGGCGCGCCCAGCGTGATCGTCGTCACGTAGCCCGCTCCCCGCGAAAGGGTATGCTCCGCCCGAACGATCTGGGTTTTTACGTCAAGTCGGCCGAACCCCTTCAACTGCACATTCACCCCCGCCCGCAAGGCCGGGTCCCCCGGCAGGGTGATGTTGCCGTCGAGCTGGCGGCCGTTGGCCTTGCGCAACTCGGCCCGGGCCTTGGCCTCGGCTTGCGCCCGGGTTTCGCAGCGCCGCACCAGCGTCAGGGTATCGCCCGAAGGTACCCCCGGCGCTTCGCACTCGGCGCTGATCAACGTCTTCGTCGCCGGGTCGTGGTAGTTGACCCGGCACGCCCGATAAACGACCGAAGCGACCAGCTTCAGGCTGTACTGGGAAACCGCCGTCCGCTCGATGGTCGCCACCGGGGGCAAGGCGTCGAGTCGGGGCTGATCGTGCCACACCAACCGCCGATCCTTGACGGCGAAAACAATCCCCTCGGCCGCGCCCAAACGGTTGAGAAACGCCAGATCCCGCTCCCGGTGCTGCGTTACTCGCTCATAAAAGCGCCCGAGGTTCTCGCCCGCGCCGACCAGGGAAAGCCCGTTTTTGGTCGCGATGGCGGCGGCGATCTCCCCCAGGGTCTTGCCCTCGTAAGCCACGTCCGCGCCGGTCCGCAACGACGCCGACACCTGAGCCGCCAGGCAGCGCAAGGTCACGGTGTCGGGCGGGCCGGCGAACGTCACCTCGTCGATCTCGAACGACCCCATCGACGTCAGGGCGCGGCCCGCGTACCCCAGCGCCAACGCCGCCGAATCCCCCCGGCTCGGCAGCCAGGGACCGCGCCACAACCCGTCCCGGTCTTCCAGAACCACCTCCAGCTCGTCGCTGGCGTCTTCCAGCTCGTCGCTGTAGCGGATCGACAGCGTCGCCCCTTTCAGGTCGGCGGTCACGTCCTTGGCGTTCCACCGCAGCCGCCAATCGGGTTCGGTCACGGCCTTCAGCGCAGCCATGGCGGCACCTCCGCGCTCTTGGCCGCGTCCGAAGGCGCCAACACCGGGATATAGACCAGCACGCCCGAGGGCAAAACCGGCGCAATCGGGATACACGGGTTGGCGGCAATAATCGGTTCATACCGGGTCGCGTCGGCATAATAACGCCAGGCCAGCGTGTCCCAGCGTTCCCCGTCCTGGGTGCGGTGTTCCACGAAATCGCTCACGTCCGTCCCCCCTTGCGCACCGTCGCTGCCCCGTTCCCCGCAAGCCCCGGAGCCCCCGCCGCCTGCTCGGCGACGGCCGACAGAAGCGGGTTGGCGTCCTCATACTGCTTTAGCCCGAGGGTGCAATCGATGGCGTACATGGTGCCGTCCGCCGCCGACCAGGTCGTTTCCTGCTCCAGGTCGGTCAACACATAGGTGCCGAGCATCCGCCCGGCGCCGGTCGTCACCGGAAAGCTCCGGTGCTTCGAAAGCAGATCCAGCAACCGCCCCCACACCTCTTCCGGCACGCAAAAATCCGCGTGAAAATGGCACTTCAGCGAAAGCTCGTCGCAGGGGAACCCGGTGAACTGTAACAGCGTCCGCCCCGTCACGATATCGTGCGCGGCGAAGGCCGCCGCCTTCTTCTCCCCCAGGTTCCCCGGGGAAAGCAGCCGGGCCAAGCCGATCCCGCCCAGAATGAGGTAGTCCGTCATGCGAAGCTCCGCCGTTGCTGCTGTTTCTGGTAACGATCCATCAGCCGGGCGAACTCCTCGAAGGAAAGCGCCAGGGCCTGTTCAACCTGTTCCTTCACGCCGCCGGACGCCCCTCCCTGGCCGCCCCCGGTGATGGTGATGTTCGGCGCAAAAACCACCGACGGCGCCGCCGTGCCCCGCACCGCCCCGTCGGCCCGTCCGCCAATAATTCCGGGCGCCGCCGTGCCCCGCACCGCCCCGTCGGCCCGTCCGCCAATAGTTCCGGGCGCCGTCGGAACCGGCGGCAGCGGGCGCGCCTGGGGAAGCGCAGCCGTAATGGCAAGCTCCGCCGTCGGAACCGGCGGCAGGGCCGGAAGCCGGGGAAGCGCAGCCGTAATGGCAAGCTCCGCCGTCGGAACCGGCGGCAGGGCCGGAAGCCGGGGAAGCGCCGGCGCGGCGGCGGGCGCGGCCAGGGAAAGGGCCAAAGCCGTCGCCGCCGTCGCCGTCTTCATCGCCCGCACCATCGGCGCCGGTTTCATCCCCTCGGCAATCGTTTCGACCAGGCGCACCCGGTGGATGTCCCGCAACGGGCCGACCTTCGCCGGAGAAAAGGGCAGATACTCGCGAATCTTGCCGGCAATGCTTTTCATCGCCTCCACCGGCTTGCTCGCCAGGCTCTTCATGCCGTCCCACAGACTCTTGACGATGTTCGCCCCTGCGGTGTACATGCGCGAAGGAATCGCCGTCGCGAAGTTCACCACCCCGGCCAGGGCCGCGCCGAAGCGTTTGCCCATCGCCTCCGCCCGGCCGCCAACGTCCTCGATCGGGCCAAACAGCGCCTTGATGCCGCGACCTACCCAGCCCAGCGCCGTGCGAACCATCCGCAACGGAATCAGCACCGGAAAGAGCCAGGGCGCAAACTTTTTAAAGACCGCAAAGGCCGGTTCAAGAGGCTTCAAACCCGCCTTCAAGCCCTGCCAAAGCCCACGGAAAAACCCCGCAATCGGTTTCCAGAACTTGTAGATCAGCAGCGCCGCACCAGCGACGGCCAGACCGATCCAGCCGATAGGCGTGGTCAGCAGCGCCACCGAAAAGGCCCGCGTGGCGACCAGGGCGGAGCGGATGAACCGGGTAACGCCGCTTAAGTGAAAGCCCAGCGCCCTGATCGGCGAGCCGGAGTTGGCGATTTCCCGCAGACGAGTAAACAGTGCCGAGCCGCCGGCAGCGGCGGCGACGCCTCGGGTTTGCAGGGCCAAGGACAGCGACAACCAAGCCCCGCGCAGGGCCATGATCCGCCCTTGGGCGCCCAGCAGCCCGCTGGCCAGCCAATGGTAGCCGGCGCGCGCCGCCAGGCTTCCGGCCTTGAACACCAACAGCGCGGCCGCCAGCTTGCCCAGGCCACCGACCAGGGCCGGATGCGCCCGGGCGAAATCGGCAAGGCCCGTCACCAGTGGCCGCACCGCGCCCAACACATCGTTCAGGGCCGGCAGCAGCGCCGACCCCAGGTTGATGCCCAGCTCCATGACGTTGTTCTTGAGCAGTTGCAGGTTGTTGGCCGTGGTCGCGGCGCGGGCCGAAAATTCCTTTTCCATGCTACCGCCGCTGCGCGGCACGATAGCCAGGGCCGCCTTGTAGCTTTCAACCGAGCCGGCGAGCACGGCGATGTCGTCGGCGTATTCCAGACCGAAAAGATCGACCAGCAGGCCCGTGCGATCAGCCTGGGGGACCTGGCCGAGCGCGCCGAGAAAGCCTGTGATCGCTCCTTGGGCATCGACGGCGATGGCCTGTTTGAGCCCCTCGGCCGTCATCCCGATGCCGGCCAGGGCGTCCTGGAAGGCCCGCCCCTGTCTGTCGGCCGTGCTGAGCTTGGTGAGCATGGCGTTGATCGCTGTACCTGCCACCTCGGGCGGCTTGCCCAGGGAAATCAGCGCCGAAGACAGCGCCGCCGCACCCTCGGCGGAAAGCCCGAACTGGCGCGCCACTCCGCCCACGCGCGAGAGCGCCCGCACGATGTCGCCCGCCTTGGCCGGCGACTCGTTCGACAATTGGTTGACCACATCGCCCAGGCCGCCGATGGCGCCGATGGGGATCTGATAGACATTGGCCAGCTTGGCCATGGCGTCGCCAGCCTCGCCAGCGTCCATGTCGAAGGCCACGGCCATTTTCGCCGTGGTCGTGACGAAGGCCGGAAGATCATCCAGCGCCACCCCCAGTTGCCCGCCGGCGGCGGCCAAGTCCGCCAGATCCGTGGCGGCAAGTGGAATGGTGCGCGACATCCCCGCGATGGACGTACCCAGCGCCGCCAGCTGAGCGTCGGTGCCATCCACCACCTTCTTGACGTCGGCCATGGCCGACTCGAAGCCGATTGCCGCCTTGACCGGCGCGGCGAAGGCCAAAGCCGCACCGCCGACGCCCACGGCCTGGCCCCACAGTTCGCCCATGGCGGCGCGATGTTGACCGATGCGTTCCTGCACCTGGTCGAGGCGCGCGGCCTGCCGGCGGGTCTGTTCTATGGTCCGCCCCAGGGCGTCATAGCGCCGCCGCAGGTCCTCGACGGGGGCGCCGAAGGTGCGCAGCCGGGCAATCTGGTCGCCCAGGGCCTTGTGCGGGCCCTGGGCCGCTTTGGCCTGGGCCTGCAGGCGCGTGACCGCCGCCCCCAGGCTTTGCAAGGCGCCGTGGGCCGCTCCGACCGATGCCGAGACGATCAGGTTCAGGGATACGCTACCGCCCGGCATGTGCTATACTCCTTCCATGTCAATCAATCTGTACGTCCTCATTCTCGCCGTGCTGCTGATCGGCGGCCCCGCCCTCTACGTCGCCGCCTGCGGCTACGGTCTCGGCGCCGGGATGCTCGCCGCCGTCCTGGTACTCCCCATCACCTACCCCATCGGTGTCGCCGTCGTCGGGGGGATCATGGCGTTCTTCGGCGAGCGGTAGTTTCCTGGGGAAGTCACGGCGCTTGTTCCCCGGCGATCACCGCTTTCAGATTCTCGACCCACCACGCCGCCTCGTCCGGCTTCATCGCCATCACCTCGGCCAGGCCGAAACGCCCGTGACGAATCAGCCCGATCACGCCGCTTGACCAGCCCCCCCCAGGGAGGGGGCCACGGCGTTTCCCAGTTCGGCCAGGTCGGCGGCCGACAGCCGGTGCAGCTCCTCGGCTGGTACCTTGCGCCCGTCGAAGGTCGCCACCTGCGCCAAGAGCGCCGCCACGAAGGCCATCCCCTCGGCCTTGCCCGCGACCCGCTCGGCCTGAATCAAATCACCCACCGTCGCGTCGCGCACCTCCACGGTTTCGAATTTCAATACGTCAGATTCTTTTTTGACAATCTTCATGGCGAGTTCCTTTCTCTACCCTCCGATATTGGTGCGGTAATCGGCCAGCAGGTCGACGCCGTCGGCCTTGTAGATGTTGGCCAGGGCGTCGAATTCGATGACCGGCTTGCCCGCGATTTCGAGCTTGCAATAGGTCACGCTCATGGTCGTCTCGGCCTCGACGTTGTCGTGCTGCTTGAACCCTCCCAGGGGGAACTTGGTGAAGGTGCCAGTCAGATAGGCCACCACCGCTTCCTGGGTGATGCGGCCGCCGTTGCCGTAGGTTTCCAGGCTGCCGCGTAGCTGCACTTCAACCGCCTGGTAGGGATTGGCCACTTTCGCCAGCACGTCCGCATAAAGGCTGTTCCATTTGAAGGTCGCCTCCATCTTGTCGACGCCGCTGGGGAATTCAAGCTTGCCCTGCATCCCCAGCACCTTGTGTTCGGTCATCGTCACCTTGACCTCGGGCAGCTTGCATTCGTCCACCTTGCCCAGCAGACTGTTGCCGTCCACATAGACGTTGGCGTTGCAGATTTTCTTGATTTCAATCGCCATGGTTTACGCCTCCCTTATTTCAGCGCCTTGAGCAGTTCGATATTCAGGAACGATTCGAACGAAATCCGCTCCGCCGGGGTCGGCGGCATGAATTCGATGTCGAAGGTCAGATGCCCGGCGGCGATCTCCGTCACCGGGTTTTTCGCCGTGTCGTATAGGCATTGCCCGTCGATGATGGCGCCGCGCATGATCAGGGTACGCAAAAAGCCGTTGACGCTTTCGCGGATGGCGTCGATCAGCGCCTGATTGATCGGCCGGTCGATGAATTGCAGCATGGCGTATTCGAGCGACTCGTGGATGATGTCCGCCGTGCGCTGCACGTTGATGAAGTTGGCCGGGGCCGTATCGGTGGGAAAGGCCGCGCTGCGGTTACCCCAGGCGCGGATGCCGCTGCCGAAACTGTTGAACAGGGTGACGATGCCGGCTTCGTTCAGGGCGTTGGCCTCGGTGGTCGAATCGTTGACCAAGGCGGTGATCGGCAGCTCCATGCCGGTGATCCCCTTGATTTCCGTGTTCGACGGGCTCCACCAGTAACCTTTTTCGATGTCCTTGGCTGCGATCACCCCGGCCAGGCGTTGCGACAGCGGTTCCAGCACTTCCGTGTCGGTGGCCGTGTCGTAGCGCTTGACATGGGGGAAGCACAACACCGCCCGGCTGCTCGACGTGTTGAAGTTGATCGTTCCAGTCGGGCCGCGCCCGGCGATGGCCTCGGGCACCGTGGTGCCAATGGGCGCGTCGATCAGCGCCATGGCCCGCAAGCGCGAGGCGACGGCGATCATCTCTGTCGCCACGGCATTCTGGGTGCAGTAGCCCGGGGCGATGATCATTTTCGCGACATAGCCGTAACGGTTGTAGGTGCCGATCAGGCACTGCAGCCCCGAGGCGTTGCCGTCCACGTCCACCGCGCCGATGATGTCGGAAGCCAGCACCGTTGCCGGGTCCGGCTCGGCCTCGGTCAGATGCACGGCCGGGTCGAAGACGTTGACGACGATGCAGATCGGGCCGTTGCCCTGATCGAAAATCGCGTCCAGCGCCGCCGGGATGGTGTAGCCGGTGGTGTTCACGCCGAAATACTTGGCCGCGTCCACCGGGTTGCGGATCACCACCGGCTCGTTGACGCTCTTGTAGGCGGCGTCCACCGTCTGGATCGGCGCGGTTCCGACCAGGCCGATGACGGCGGTCTTCACGCCGGTAATGGGGCGGGCGCCCTTTTCGATGACGATGGTCTCGACGCCGTGCAGATAATTCGCGGCCATGGCTTAGTCTCCTGTTTTCTCGGTGGGTTCGTTCGCGGCGGCCTTGGTCTTGGCCTTCGGGGCCGGCGCGACCTCGCTCAGCCAGCCCTTGCGCGCCAGTCGCTCGGTATAAACGTGCCCCGTCGGCAGTTCGACGACGGCGCCGGGAATCAGCAGCACATCGCCGTGATCCCGCAGACTGACCCCGGAGAGGGGGCCGGTGTAGCGATAGCGTTTCATGGGATTTCCTCCGTGTGTCCAAGATTGTCTTGCAGGGTCAGCCGTCTCAGTGCCGGCATGGCCTGCTGTTCGATGGCGCCCAGCCAGTAACCGACCTCAAATGCGACCACCCACACCAGATAGCCGTCGAGCCCTGGGTGGAAACTGCCGTCTTCGGCACCGCGCATGCGGATGTCTTCGGCGCCGGCGGTCTGAGGCACCAGCTTGCGCAGCGCTTCCCAGACAAGCGCGGCCAGATCCTTGATTTCCACCCAGCCGTCGGCCCGGTTCGGGTCGGTGAGTAGGCGCGCTTCGAAGTGCAGGGCGACGTGGCTGAAATCGCTGGGATTGCCGAAGGCCGGCAACGGTTCCACCTGCACCAGCTCCAGCAGGCAAGCGGGTAGAGGAATGGCACGTTGCGTGCGCAACGCCGGCCTGGCGCAGTCAACGGTGACGCCGGGAAGCGCGCTCGTGAGATGGGTAATCATTTCGTCATGCAGGTCAGTGAGCATGGTCTCCCCCGTGCAGCGCGTACTGCATTTCGTGCAGAACAAAGGCGCGCAATTTGCCCGGCACCTGGTCTTCCAGCTGCTGCAGGGCGACTTCGGCCTGATGACTGATCGTGATCCTTGAGCGCATGAACGGTAAGCGCTTGCTGGTGGTGCGCTGGTAAAGCTTGCCGGGGCGCGACGCGGGCGAGAACGCGGTGGGGAAATAGTAATCGTTGACGCTGTAGCCCTTGTATTCCCGCCGCAGCCTCCCCACCTGATCGGCGAGGACGGTATCGGTACCGAACCACACCTTCACCGCCTTGCCGATGTTGCCTTGCGCCTGGTGCTCAAAATCGCGCCAGTTCTTGTTGTACAGGCGCACACGGTGGACAACGAGCTTGCGCTTGATGCCGTGGTCTTTGAGCGCGCGCAGCAGGTGTGTCCTGACCCATAGCGCCGTTTTTCTGACGGCCCTGCCGATGGCCGCTTGCAGCCGCGCGGGGCTGATGGCCCTGGCCAGTTGCCGCAGGTCAAGGTCGTCGAAATCGAGCGTGACAGCGATCATGCGGACAGCCTGAGCGTGAGTTTGTTGAAGCCTGCCCCGTCCGGTTCGATATTGACGACGCGATAGGTCGCCCCGCAATAAACCAGGATGTCATCGAGGACGACGCCAATGCTGCTATCGAGAACAAACGCGGCCTGTTGCAAGCCTGTTGGATAGCCGGAAAAAGACGATGGCTCGCCGGGCGTGAGGAAAATGCCGCGCACGGGTGCGCCGTTCAATGTCGCGTCCTCACCCAGGTGCTGAAACACCTGGGTGTTCACGATGGTTTTCAGCGCGGCAAACCCCATGGGTTAACTAACCCTTCTTTCGTGCCGGCTTTTCCTGCTCGGCAGGGTTTTCGCTCGGCTTTTCCTGCTCGTTTTTTTTGGCGGCGTCCGCCGCGGCCTTACGCCGGGCAGCGTTAAAGAATGCCAGTCCCATCAATCCCTCCGTCAGGCGATCTTGTGTTTGAAGCACACGATGCGGATCTGTTTGGGGTCGTAGACGCGGACCCAGTTGGTACCGGTGGCCAGGTCGGTGCGGGTCGGGCGGCCGCCGGAGGCGTCGCCAGAGCTGATGGCGGCGCCGGTCCACTTGATGCCGCGCGGGTGCAACACGAAATGGCGACGGGAAATGAGCACATCGATGCCGGAGAGGGAATCGCGGTCGACCTCGGCGGGAACCTTGGGGCTCCCTTCGGCATAACCGAAGGCCCCGGCACCGAAGAGAAAGGTATCGTACACGCCTGCGGTGACGGGCAGGCCGTCATCGATAAACACGCGCTTGCCCTGGTAGGTGGGGAAGTCTTTGCCGTCGGAGCCTTTGACGGTGTCGATCAGGTCGTCTTTGAACAGTTTTGCGTAGGTCATGGAGTGCATGGCGACGCTGGAGAGGTCGCCGTACATGTCGCCCAGTTTGAAGCAGGCGTCGGCGAAGCTGAGTTTGTCAATGACGGCGGCAGCGTCTACCCCTCCAGAAATATCGAGGATGTTGCCGGTCATGCTGGCGGCGGCGAACACGCCCCCGAGGGAGGCGATCAGGCGGCGCTGCATGTTGCGGTCCCAGAAGGCGGCGACACGCGAGCCGATGGCGGCGACGGGATCGGCTCCGGCGAGTGAGCCGGCCAGATCATTGGCGCTAAAGGCCTTGCCGAGGGCGTGCAGCACGGCGACATCCTGCCCCGCATCGATGCCGGCCGGGGTGAGGGCTTTTTGGTCGGAGAGTTCTTCGGCGTCGCCTTCGATGTCGTTCCAAAAGGGCATGTTGATGGTTTCGCCGCCTTTGCGGCTGCCGCCGATCTCAACACGGGGGTCTGCGGCCACCAGCCCACTGGTGAACAGGGCGGATTTTTCCACGGTTTCACGGATGACGTAGGGGGCGAAGATTTCCGGGACAATGACGTCGGCAATGCGGGTTTCGGCCATGTTAGGCTCCTTTCGTTTGTTGCAGGTATGCGGCCGCGCGATCGACTTCGCCCTTGGCCAGTAAGGTTTGGATGGTCAGGTTGGTTTTGGCGGCACCCAGCAGCGCGTCGGTGACGCCGCTGGGCTGGTCGGGGTTGTGCTGTTGGGGGGTCGGCTGCTGGGGCGCGACTTTTGCCAGTAATTCGGCTCGCACGCTTGCCAGATCGTGGCCGTTGCGGATAAAGTCCGCCGCCAGCTCGGGCTTGCCGGCGATGACGCACAGCTCGCAGATATCCTGAGCCAGGGTGGGTTCGCCAGGCTGGGGTTCTGCGCTGGTTGGCGCCACTTCCTGTTTTTTCACGAGTTGTGCGGCCAGAGGCTCCGGCAGGCCATCGGCCAGGGCGTGGGGCAGCCGGGCCAACGCGGTCATGGCGACGGGGTCGATGACGGCGGTGCAGAAGCCTTGCGCCTTGGCTTCTTCTGCGGTGAGCCAGGTGGTGGCGTCCTGCATGGCGCGGACCGTCTCTTTTTCGGTGCCGCTGCGCTTGGCGTAGATGGCGGCGCAGGTGTCGGCGAAACGGTTGTACAGATCGGCGGCTTCTTCCATGACGGCGCTGTCTCCGACCACGAAACCCCAGGGGTTGTGGATCATGAGGTAGCTGTTTTCCGGCATGGTGATGGTATCGCCGGCCATGGCGATGAGGCTGGCGGCACTGGCGGCGAGGCCGTCGATGGTCACGTTCACCGGGCCGTCGTGCAGCGCCAGGGCGTTGTGAATAGCGATGCCGCCGAACATGTCGCCACCGGGGCTGTGGATGTTCAAGTCGATAGCTTCGCCGCTGGCGGTGGCGGCGATCTGCGCCAGAACGTCTTTGGGGCGGACGTCGTAGTCATCGAGGGCGCCGTGGATGGTGATTTTCATTGGCGGTTCTCCTGTGCTGGGATGGATTGGTCGCGCAGGGCGTCGGCCAGGCGCTCGGCATCGATGCGCTCGGGGTCGTCGCCGCGCTCGGCAATGACGCCGGTGCGGGATTTGATGCCGGCGCTAATGGCGGCGGCACTGGCCTGCACGTCCTGCAGCGGGTTGATGTAGGGCCAGGCTTGCGGCACCCACTCCACGCGGGTATCGATGCGGACTGGCAGCTCGCCAGAGAGTCTGGCGAGCTGGGCCAGCCGCTGCCATACCGGGCGGCATAGGCCGTGGACCAGCAGCTGTTTTTGCTGCTGCTGCAGCCGGCGGCGAAACGCGCCGAGGGTGACGCGGGCGGTGCGATCGCTGCTGTCGGTCCAGTCGCCGGTCAGTAGTTCATAGGGGATGTCGATGGCGGCGGCGATGAGGCGCTGGTGGGTGCGGCTGAACTCGGGGTAATGTTCGCCCAAGGTAGGCAGGTCGGGCGACGTCACCTCCTCGCCAGGCAGCAGGGTGTAGGCGCTGCCGGGGACGATGACGGATTCCTGAACTTCGTCCGGGTTGATACCCTGATTGGTGACGGGGTCAATGCCGGGGTCGATCGGAGCCGGCCGGCGGATGAACAGGGTCAGGCTGGCGGCGAGCTTTTGCCGCTCCAGGGTGGCCTCGTTGTAGTCGTCGAACTGCTGCAGGGTTTGCAGGGCGGTGGCCAGGCGGGGGAAACCGCGCAGCTGCCCAGGGCGCTGGGGCTCGTACAGGTGCAGCAGGTCTTCGGCCTCGATGCGCTGGTAGTGGTCGTGGGTGTATGCCTGCCCAATGGCCCGCCAGGAATCGCCGGGGTGTTTTTTGTGCACCCAATAAGCGACGCGCCGGCCATTACCATCAACCTCGATGCCGCTGTAGATGGCGTTGCCGTTCGGAGCGCGGCCATCGTGCAGTGGCACCATGTCGGCCTCTAGCAAATTCAATGAGATAGCGCCGCAACCAAAAAAAGAATCGAGGGAATTTACCAGGTGAACGAAGCATTCACCGGATTCGATGATGGCGCGGGCAGCCAGGGCCTGCAGGCCGTAGAAGTCGCAATGGCCGTGATAATCGGCAGCTGGCACGAAGGTTCGCCACAGATCGTTCAGGGCGCGTTTATGGCCGTCGTTTTCGGCCTGGAACAGGGGGACGATGCCGGTGCCAATCAGCTCGCTGACCAGCAGGTTGACGGCGCGGGCAGCCAGGGGCGAGTTGCGCACGCTGTCACGAACGCGGGAACGGGTCGGCCAGACATAGGGGGTATTGGCGCGATTCGGGCCGCTATTGGCTGGAGAGGGGCCAAAGGCTCGATTGACCCGCCCGGCTTTCCAGTGGGCTTTGGGGGTGGTCGGCACCGGCGGCAGAGAGGAACGATGGCGAGCCATGGCTACAGACCCTGGTAGCGCAGGTGGCGCAGACGGCTGGCGCTGGCGGGGAGTTTGCCTTGCAGGGCGGTCAGTTCGTTTTTGAGCTCGGGCAGGGAGATTTCGGCGTACTGGATGACGCGGTCGGCAAAGCGCACCTGGGTGACGCGCTCGCCACGGGTCATGGCGGCGATGGCGTCTTTGAGGGCGTCGATGTCGTCTTGCAGCTGGATAAGTTCTTCGCTGGTCATGGCGTGGCCTCCCTGAGGGTTGCGGCCACGTTAGCAGGTTTGGTTATTGCGCGGGGGCGCCCTTGCCGAAGGTGCGGGAGCGAACGACCTTCCGTGTGGGGGCCGCTGGGGTGCTCGCCGGGGAGACGCTGAGGCGCGACAGGTCGAGTCGGCGAATGGCCTTGAGGGCTTCGAGGGCGGCGAAGCCGTAGACAGTGCAGTCCCAGGCTTCGTTTCTGGCCCCGCTGGGCTTGACCCAGCTGCGCACCGGGCGGCCCTTGCCGTTGTGTTTGATGACGCGGCGTTCGATGGTGAGCTGACGGAAAAAGCTCTGGTACAGATCGGAGCCGAAGCGGATACGGCCAGGCCCTTCGGTGATGGTCAGCCTGGCGCGGATCATGTCCTTGATGGTATCGACGCCGACGTTCCAGACGCGATGGCTGCGATGTTTGCGGCTGCGGCTGGCGCGATCGGGCCAGGCGGGCTTGGGGCCTGAGACCCCCTTGATGGCGTAGATATCGCGGCCCTCCCTGGCGCTGGCGAATTCATACACGGCCTGGGTGCTGGAGCCGCCGGAATCGATGCAGGCAGCCCGAATGCGCAGGTCTGCCCCTAGTTCGCTTTTGCGCGTCTGGAGCAGCCAGGCATCGAGGGTGTGCCACACCTGCGGGAAGTTTGGCGAGCCGTCAAACACGCGCTGGCAGATCACCAGGCATTGTCCGGCGCTGGTCCAGCCGAGCAATACGGCTTCGAGCCGGTCTTGCTGGGTGTCGATTCCGGCGGTGAGCAGGACGATTTCAGCTGGCAGCAGTGCTTCGCGCCAGGCTTCGCGCCGGGCCAGCAGCTGGTCTGGCGACAGGGCGTCGCCGTCGCGGTCTTCATAGGGCAGGCCGAGGCTGGTATTGACCCAGGTCTTGTAAATGTCGGGGATGTCCTTGGCGCGCAGGTAGTCGCGGGCGACGTCTGCCCAACTGCGCCAGGGTGAGTAGAGTTCGTTCAAGTGGAATCCGGCGATCCCGTCGCTATCGGCCCCGCCGACCCAGCGACCGGCAGCGAGCAGCGCCGGCTTGTGTTGCTCGCTGATCACGACGCCGCACTGGCGGCAGGCGCAGGCGGCGGTTTCCGGCTTGTGCTCGTCGAAGGTGATCTGCTCCCACTCCAGCGGCTGGTAATGGCCGCATTCGGGGCACGGCACGAAATAACGCCGCTGGTCGGACTGTTGCCAGGCCTTTTCGATGCGGCTGATGCCGGCGAGGGTTGGTGTTGAGGTTAAAACTATTTTACGGTTCCAAAAGGTTTTGGTGCGCGCCATCGCCAACTGAACCGGGTCGCCTTCGGCTCCGGCGCTGGCCGGGTAGCGGTCAACTTCGTCGGCCAGGACGATCCGCACTGGACGCGAGGCGAGGGATGCCGGGCTGTTGGCGCCGGCCAGGGTCAGGTGGCCGCCGGGGAATTTCTTGTGCAGCAGGGTGTTGCCGCTGTCGCGGCTGCGCGGGTCGGCGATCAGCGTGTTGAGCGGTGGCGTGTCGCGCACCATGGTGGCGATGCGGTCCTTGCTGAAGGCTTCGGCCATGTCGAGGGTTGGCTGCAGTAGCAGAATGGGGGCCGGATCCTGATGGATGTAGTAGCCGACAATGTTAAGCAGGATCTCAGACTTCCCGACTTGGGCGCTGCTCATGATGACGATAGTGTGGATCTCGGGGTCGTGCATGGCGTCCATGATGCCGCGCTGGTAGGGGGCGCGGTCGGTACGCCATCTCCCAGGTTCGGCGCTGGCCTCGCTGGACAGCCGGCGGTGCGCGTCGGCCCACTGACTGACGGTGAGTTCTGGCGGCGGCGCCCAGATGGACAGGGCGGCGGTGAGTTGGTCAGTCACGGGGAACCCCGTCGCCGCCCTCGGCCAGCTCGCGCAAGGCCTCGTGGATGATTTGCCGGGACTGAGTTTCGACTTCCGCGGCGCTTCCCCCTGCGCAGACCGACGCCAGGCGCGACGGCAACGCCAGCAGTTTGGCACGGGAGTTGGCAAACAGGGACTGCCAGTAGGTTTTCACCTCATCTGCGGGCAGTAAGGTTCTGCGCTTCACCTCCTCGTCCAGCGCGGCAGTGTTCGCCTGATGGTGGGTCAGTCGCGCCCGCTCGGCATTGTAATCGAACGCTTTGCCATCCTCAGAAATGCCTGTGCCTCTGCGCCATTTTTCCAGCAGCCAGGCGCCAAACTCCGGGCAGGGGTATGTTCCATTCGGCAACCGAGGTGGCGGGTAGGCCTCTTTGTCCAGCTGCCGCACACGCCGGCTGGTCACACCCAGGATCCCTGCGACCTGATCCTGCGTTATCGTCTCGGTCTTTATCACTTCTGCCATTGCTCACCTGCCATTGAAGGAAATCAGGGGCACCCTGGCGCTAGCGCTTTTTCGCGAGTCGCCGGACTCGCACGCCGAAACATTACAGGGGCCCCTGGGTTTTGCGTGTCAGCCATGTAGCTGTTCCAACTCTAGCTTCGAGCTTTGACAGCGCAAAGATCGTCGGGCGCAGCTGGGCTGGCGCGTCAGCATAGCCGTTTCGGTTGAGTGCCAGCAGTTCGGACCGCGAGACCAATGCCAGATTCTCCAGCACGCAGTTGGATATGTCGCCATCGACGAAGAGGATACAGGCGCCAGCAGGCTTTGGGCCATGCTCCTGTTCCCACAGCCACACATGCTTGTAACGATACCTTACCCCGCTCCCATGAGGAACCTTAATAAGGGTATATCCATGCTTATCCAGCCGCTCCGAACAAAGAGGTTTCGCTTGTCGCATCAGCCTTGCTCCGTCCCGATCATCTTCGGCGCCCGCTTGATGTAACCCTCGCCCACCGCCTTGGTGGCATCGAGCACCAGCTTGGCATTTGACACGATCTGCGCCGACACCGCCGTGATGGCTTTCGATCGTTCCATCTCGCGCTGCAGGTCCTCCTCGCTCAGGTCCTCATCGCTCAGTCGCTCCAGTTGAGCGAACAGGTGATCGTTCAAATCCGTCAGTCTGTTTTTCATCGTTGACCCCTTCAGCAAAAAAAAAATAAAAAAGATTTTTCCCTGCCCCCCTGGCGGCGGCGAGGCTTTGGGGACAGCCCGGACCACGGACCCCCTCTAAAGAGGGGGGTCCGGTTGGTCCGTGGTCCTGCCCCAAAAATAAGCCCGGCACGGACCAGGACCGGACCAGTCGGACCAATTGGTCCGCGATTGGTCCATTACCCCTTGGCACAGAACGTGCTAGGTCGGAAACATGGCATTTGTGACCTCCTCGGCCAGCACAAAAAAACCACCATCCTCCATCAGCTCGCCATCCTCAATCATGGCCAGCACCTCGCCTCTGCCCCGCCCATCCTGGTTGCGGAACAACGTCTTGCGCACCGCCTCGCGGCTCTTCTCAGGTGCGAACAGCTCCATGTAGCAATCAATGATGCCATCCTTGCTGCAACGGCCGTCCAGCCCCTCGCGTTCAATCGCCAGCCTGACCGCCTCACGCGCCTGCTTGCGCTTTGTCGTGGTGCTGCCAGACAACACCTTCTTCACGTTAAGCTCATACTCCAGCACGCAACTGCTTTCGTGCTCATCGTCGCCATACTTCACCGGTTTCAGAAGAAAGCCGATGGGGCTGTGCGGTTCCGCGTCCTTCATCTTGGTGCATTCTATCCGGCCGTTCTGCACCCGGTATTCGAAATCCATCGCCCCTTTGAGCGCACTCGAACCGCGCGCACGGGAGCCCTCCACGTGGCCGCTGTGGTGCACCGCCAGCACCACGCAGTTGAACTCTTGCTGCAGGCGGTCGCACTGCGCCACAAACAGCCCGCTGTCCCGCGCGCTGTTCTCGTCCGCCTGGCCCGGCAACGCCCTCGCCAACGTATCCACCACGATCATTGCCGGTATCGTGCCGCCCACCTCCTCCACCAGGGCGCGCACATCATCGGCCAGCGCACCCACCGCCTCGGGATCGAAACTCAGTCCCCGTTGCGTAATGAAAAAGCGGTTCGCCGGCACGCGGGTATTCCGGTGCTGCTCCCACGCCTTCACCCGCCGCGGGATGCCGTGCCGGCCCTCGCCGCAGATGTAAATCACCAGCCCGCCCCGAACCTCCAAATTCAGCCACTTGCGCCCGCTCGCCACGCACAGCGCCAGATCCAGCACAAAAAACGATTTTCCCGCCCCGCTCGGGCCGAACACCATCCCCGTCCCAGGCGTTTCGATGAAGCGCTCGATCAGCCACTGCGGCTTGCGGCTCTCAATCCGCGTCACGTCAATCAGCAGATCCGACCGCCGGCGGGCCAACACCAGCTGCTGCAGCGCCGCCCCGCCATGCTCCAGCGCGTAATCGTTCCAATCCCCTTTGCTGCCCTGCGGGTAGGGTGGGAACAGCACCTCGCCGCGCCCCACCTCGGCCACCGCCTTTTTTGCCGCCGTGACGCCCGGATTCCCCGCGACTGTCTGGTCGTTATCCGCCGCCAGCACCAGGCGCGAGCGCGGGAACAGTTTGTCAACCTTTACCGCCACCGCCGGCAGATTCCCGGCGCTGACCGCCACCACCACCGTCTTGCCGGTGGCGATATGCAGCGTCATGCCCGTCGCGTAACCCTCACACACAAACACCGTATCCGGCTCGCCGACAATGGTGTGATAGCAGCCGCTCACCCGCCCACCGCTGTTCACCTTCTTCGTCCCGTCCGGCCAGATCCGCTGCACCCCCAACAGGTCCATGCCATCGCGCAGCGGAATCATCAGATACCCGTCCGGGTGATAGCGAATGTTCGGATCTGGCCGCACCTGCTTGCGCTGCAAGTACGGGTGGCCGTCAGGGCACTTTTCACCCTGCATCCACAGTGCCCAGCTGCTCTTCAGCGCCGTCTCGCGCCGTTCCTCCACCGTCGGCAGCCGCACCACCTGGGGGCGCTCCGGCATGTCGGAGCCACCGCAGAATTCCCGCAGCCTGTGGGCGGCGTCCAGCATCGAGCAGGCGTCGATCTGGGCCACCATGTCCACCGGATCGCCCCACTTCTCCCCGCTGGCAAAATCACTGCCCACCCCCGTGGTCAGATTGGTACTGCAGCTCTCCCCCGCCCCACCAAACTTGTCGCCACACACATACTCGCCGCCCTTCGCCGTCCCGCCAGGCATCCAGTGTTCCAGCACCTGCAGCAGACGACTGCGCGCCTGCTGGTTGACCAGCGCGAAATCGATTTCGTCATCGTCACCCTCACCCTGCCTGCCGGCGCGGTTAAGATCAATGATCATTCCAGCACCTGTCAGAGAAATCACACCATTTACATTGAAAAAAGTCCCTATTCTGTGTGCAGCGAGGCAAAAACGACCCGTTTTCCGTCGTTTCGATAACGGCCGCCACCCGCGCCCGGCACAGGGAAAACTCATTCGGATCGAACCTGACCAGTTGATGGAAAAACGCCATGGAATTGGCATTTATTGCGGTAAAAAGGCACGAATCAAGCCCCAAATAGCCCATATACAGCTGCACTTGGGCAAAATATGTCGAACTGTATTTTCGCAGCCGCTCCTTTTGCAGGCGGTTGAAATTTTTCTCCCCCAGACACTTGCACTCCCACAGCACCGGCAGGTTCAGCGGGCATTCAACATCCGCCCGCCGCCATGCTCCAATCACCCCATCCACATGGCCACCAAAGCGGCCATTAAAATCGCTAAAGGCGTTACCGTTCTTGGTGGCGAAGACAAACCCGGCAGCCTTCAGCCAGCGCCGCGCCTTCTCCTCATACACATGGCCCCGGTCAAAAATCCGCGCCACCCGCGCCCCAGGTACCCGCCGCTCGACCCGCCCCAGCGCGCACAGGTAGTGATACTGTACCTGTCGCTCACACGGCAGGCCAACCACCGACGCCCCCAGATAACCGCGCCTCGGCTCGGCCGCCGCAGCCGCATCGATCCGCTCGTCCACCAGATAGGTGACCCGCTCGGAAATCGCCGTTTTCGAATTCAGATCAATCACGTTCATCCCCCATGTCAAAACGGCACCAGTTGGTTTACCCAGTCCTCCTCCGCCAACTGCGACCCCTGCCCCTCTGGCCCGTGAACATACCGGCGCGCCACCTCGAACGGCGCCTCCAGCTCGATCAGCGTCTGCCGCAGCGACTGTCCCCCTGGCGTCCACCAGCGATATCGCGGATGGCAGTCTGTCGGGAAAATCAGTTCTCCCCGCTCGATCCGTGGCGGTTGCCAGCCATCCACCGGCACCGCGTCCGACGGGCACGACAGCACCGCCTCACACAGATACAAAATCTCCCCATGCGTCATGCTGAAGAACGACTTGTCCATCAGCTTGCGCGCCATGAGCTTTTCAGCAAGTTTTGGCAGATCGATCACGGCCCCACCCCCAGGGCGGCCTCGATCTGCCGCCGGTTGAAGCTAAAACTGGCATGACAGGCTGCGGCATACTTGGTCATCGACACCTCATAGCCAAACTTGCGCAGGATATCCATCTGCTTCTCCGTTGCCGGGTCGTCCAGCCAGCGCCTGGATTTCTTTGCAGCCTTGTCCGTCTCATAGTTGCGCAGAAAGTCGTCTGCTGCGCTCATAGCCTGCAGCCGCCCTGTCACCGCCAGCTTGTGGACCTTCCGCTCGTCCTGCAGCTTGCCAATCGCATGCCATGTCTCCCCGTCTGGCGAGAATACCCCAGCCCAGGCAGTGAACCCGCAAGCCATCAAGCAGGTATCGGTACCGAACAGATCCAGCCAGCGAAACGGCGAGGCGTTCAGGATGTCGATCTCCGTCAGGTCAACGCTTTCAACCAAATCGTCACCGGCCAGCCGCTCGAAACAAAAACCGCAGATCGGGCAGGAGCGCGTGGCCGCCGGCACCAGCGCGCCACAACCGCGGCTGCCGTTACGGTCGGGAAATTTGTAGTCCATGCCGGCCCGATAGCCTTCCGGGCAGGTTTTCAGCACCGCCTCACCCTTGCCTGCGGCCGCCTCCACATGCAGCCCATCCTCCTGATCCAGATCGCCATGCGTCAGCAGAGACAGACCAAAATCGAGCAGCACGCAATCCTTCTTCACCACGCCCGGGTAACGCTCCGGGTCCACCGTGCGCAACCCGCGCCCGGCCATCTGGATCATCGGCCCCTTCTCACTGCACTGGCGCAGCAGCACCACGCAGGCCACCGGCTGGCTGTCGTAGCCTTCGGTTAAAACAGCAACGTTGGTCAGCACTTGCAGCGCACCCTTGTCAAACTGGTTGAGCATGTGGCGCCGTTCGCCATCCGCCATGTCGCCGCGTACAACGCCGGTTTCGATCCCCGCCTCACGAAAGGCTTGCGCCACGTTCTCGGCATGTTGCAAGGTGGCGCAGAACACAATCGTCTGGCGCCCGCCGGCCTTGTCGCGCCAATGGCGCACCACCTCGCCATTGATGGCCGGCGTATCCAGCACCCTGGCCACCTCGACCTGATCGCCAAAGGCCGAGGTGGTGCGGATCTGCGCCAGTTCGCCCTGCACGCCGATATTCACCACAAACGCCCGTGGCGGAACCAGAAAACCGAGAGAAACCAACTCCTTAATCGTTATTTTCTCAGCCACATTGTCAAAGAATTTCCGCAGGCTTTTTTTGTCCCCGCGCTCAGGGGTAGCCGTCACTCCCGTCAGCAGCAGCTTGGGATTGCGCTCGCGGCACACGTCGATAATCTTTGCGTAGGTCGGCGCTATCAGGTGGTGGGCCTCGTCACAGATGATATGGTCGAACTTCGGCAGCACCGCCAGATTGCGCGTCAGCGTCTGCTGCATGGCAAACACCGCCTGGCCGCTGAACGACTTGCGCTCGGCGGTGTAGAGCGATACCGGTACCTCCGGGTTGACCAGCGCGAACTTACTTGCGTTCTGCGCCACCAACTCCTGGCGGTGCTGCAGAATCAGTGTCTTGCCCTTAACCCTGCCCGCCAGGCCCGCCAGAATAATGGTCTTGCCCGCACCGGTGGCGGCAACGATCAGCGTGTTGCGGCGCTTCTTCAGCGCCGCAACCGCGTGTGTGATCGCGCGTTGTTGGTAACCGCGAAAGATCATGCGCCGCTACCGCTGCGCCCAGGCCGGCACCGGTGGCCCCGCCGGCTGCTGGCTCGGCGCCTGAACGGGTTGCCTGGCTGATGCCGCCGGCGCTGACGGTGACGCGGCCCCCCAGGACGGCGCCGGCGCTGGCTGCCCCACGCAGGGCGCATCGTCCTGGGGCACTTGCGGAATCGGGCTGTCGCTTATCTGCTCCCCCAGCGGGTATTCCTTCATGTCCGGCGTGATAATCTGCTTGATGATGTTGTTGACATACCAGCGGCCGTCCTTGTAGCCGCGCTCCAGCTCGCAGCCGAGCCTGGCCAGAAACGTCATGCCGTTCAGATCGGCCCAGTCGTTCAGCTTACGGCTGGCCGTGGCTGCCGGGCTGGCATCGTGCGGGTCAATCCCCCGCGCGCTCTCCACCACCGCCCGCAACGTGCGCATGCTGATTGCCGCCGCCTTGTCGCTGCCGCGCACGGTAAGGTTCTGCCAGATCTTGCGGCCGGCAAACTGGCCGTCCGCCTCAAACTCGATATCGAGAAACTCATTGCCCTTGTCGCTGCGGCACAGCAGCTCGTGGCTGCCCTCCTTGCCGGCGCGCGGCGGGCGAATGGTCAGTGTCAGCGGCACAATGCTGCCCGGCGGAATCACGCCGGCGCCCGTGCCTTGCAAATCGGCGGTGTTCAGATCAATCATGAGTGGTCTCCTTGGTCGTTGTTGGCAGCGCGTAGCGCCCGCCGGTTGCCTCGTGCAGCGCCTGGTGGAACGCCCCCCAGGTGCGGTCCTTGCCAATGTAGATTTCCTCTGGCAGCGGCCAGCGGCTCTTCGCTTTCCAGGCTGGCCGCTCGGTGGTGTAAATCACCCGCTCGCCCGTGCCAATGCCGCGCGTGCGCTCGTTATCCATGCCGTCCTTGGTCTTCCGCACCTGCATCCGGTAGTTGCAGAACAGCACCATATCGGCCCATTCCTGCCACAGCGCGAAGGCCCGCTTCTGCATCTTGATCTGGTAGCAGTCGTACACATCCGCGTCCGGCGGCGAAATGGTCTTGATTTCGCTGTGGGCCAGCACCACAATCTGCATCTCGCGGGTGTTGCGCAGGCTATCCAGCCCAGCCAGCACCACGCGCCACCAGCGGTCAACCTCGACATAGCCCTTGCCGTACCCAAACGCCTCGATACTCTCCTTGCCATGATGGGCGCAGCAGGCCTGCCACAGCAGCGGCTCCAGCCAGTCGAGCGAGTCAATCACCAGCGTTTTGTACGGGTGCTCGCCATGCAGCACCTCGATGATATCAACAATGTTCTGATAGCTGGTCGCCAGCGGGAACGCCGGAATATCAAGTGCCGCGCTGCCGTCCTCGATCTGCAGCAGCACCGGGCCGGCAAAGGTGCTGGCGAAGGTGTTCTTGCCAATGCCTTGCACCCCGTAGATCAGCATTTTCTGGGGCGGGAATACCGCGTTCGCCTTCCTGATCGTGGCCAGCATCAGGCCACCGCCTCAATCTTCAGCGTCGACTTGCCCGGCTCCACCTTACGCGCCGGGGCGAACGCCTCACGCACCTGCGGGGCAAAGCTCTCCCACAGCTTCTCAGGGATATCGAACTTCAGACGCAGGTAATCCGCCGGCTTGTCGCCGGCCCGCAGAATTTTTTCGAACATGCCCAGCAGTTGCTCCTGGTCCCAGCTCACCTTCTTCGGGATCGTCTCCGTCACCTTAAAACCTTCCAGTGTGATGTTCACGCTGCCGGTTTCCTTCTGTTGCGCCGTGCGCACATCCAACAGACGCTGCGACACCACATTCCCAATGTCCGTCATCACCACGTCCAGCTCATTCTTCAACCGGGCCAGTTCCTGTTCCATCCATTCCTTTTGCGCCACCAACTGTGCCAAAGTGCTCATGCTTTCACCTCTTTAATGATAATGTGAGCTCCGATACGCTCCTGCGCGTACAGCTTCATAGCCGTTACCTCCACCACCTGGCTGTCATCGTGCCAGGCCACCCCGGTCAGCGCGTCCTTCACGCACCGCACCAGCTTATCCAGATCGGGTTTTTTCGTGTGACAGCGCGGCGCCGTCGCCCTGAGTTTGCCCGCGTTGCGCCCCGCGCCGTAGTGCCATTTGGGGCGCGGCATGTAGAAACAAACCTGCAGGCAGGCCGCGCCCGCCATTGGCTCGATACCCTGCTCGGACGCGCACAGCCCGATCAGACTGGCCCAGGGCTTCTGCTTGTCGCGGTTATCCTGCATCACCTGCACCTTGCCGGTATGCCGGTTGACAAACGCCTTGGCGCTGCCTTTCGGCACCGGCACCCCAGGCACAAAAAACTGCTGCTGACCCGCCGCCGTCACAGCAGCACCGGCCGCATCTGACCACCAGACATACACAGCCCGCCACCTCGCTTCATCCACTCGTACAGCAACTCGTAAAACTCCGGCGAGGCCAGGTAGTCCACGAACGACACCGCCAGCACCCGCTGCCGATCACTCATGCAAAATCGATCCGCCATTTGCTCCAGCACCGCATCATCCATCACTGCACCACCTTTCTCCAAATTCGGCGTCAGGTTACCCTTGGCGTTAGCCACCAAATAGCTGTACCTTATGTGTCATTAGTTGCCTTTTCAGCCTGTGGTATATGACCTGGCCTACTCGCACGCTATACATGCTGAGTTTCCCTGGTTCATCGATCCGCCTCGTGATTTCGCCCGTCAAAAAAACATACGACCTGGCCGAGTTGTCCCATGCCCTCAGCGTGACAGTTTCACCAATTTTCAATGGTGTTTCTTCAATATCAGAGTCGTCCTTCATCTCTCCTCCGTGTGGCTAACCAAGCGCAGCGTTATGCGGCGCGGGCGGATGCTCGCCTTCGAGGTCCGGTCTGGCTACCTCTACGATCTCCGGCAGCGGCATCCAGCCACGCAGATCGTAGAGGGGCAGGAACTCGTTCTCAAAATAAGTGTCGTCAAATTTGCCGTCCACCGGCATGACATTGATCATGGCGCAGCACCATTTTCCGCTTGGCCCGTTCCAGGCGCAGACCAGCGGGAACGGGTAGCCCACATCGGCCAGGAATACGCAATCCTTCGGCGCTGTTTCGGGGATTCTCCAAGCTTCACAGCATTTTGCCCCGTCTGTGCTGTCCATCATCAAGCCCTCACACCCCTGGTCTGCCGCTCCCTGATCACCACATAACTGCCGTCCGCCTGCCGCTCCAGCGGCGGCGGCAACGTCCGCTTGCCGTTTCTCCAGCTGCGCAGTCGGTTCTGGTGCATCTGGCACAGGCCCGATTTATTTTGGCTCAGGTCTATCCGCCCAGGGCAGCCCTGCACCGCGCACTGCCCCAACTTCATTTTCCGGTGGCGGCCTGGCGCCTGCGGCGCAAAATCCGCCGCCGTCAGCGGCCGGCTCATGCCGGCGCCATCGCGCGGGTCGAACAGATGCCACCCGCACTGCAGGCAGCGCACGGTCTGTGAGCCGCGCAGGCTGCGGCAACCCTCCACCGTCAGCGCGGTAGAGCCGCACTTGCGGCAACGTGGCTTCACTTCACACCCCCACACACATCCAGCAAAAACCGCACACCCATCGCCGCCACCTGGACAGCCTCCGTCCGCAACGCCTGCGGCTGCGGGTTCTCGCGCATCACCTCCCGCGCCAGCTCCGCCACCTCACACTGAATCGTCGCGTAACCATCCAGCGGTCCGGCCATCGGCTCGTGCAGTCCCTGCGCCCGGCGCAGCTCGGCAATCACCGCCAGCAGCACCGCAATCTCATCCGCCGTGCAGCGCACCTCCAGCATCCGCGCCCGCTCCGCCTGCTCCAGCACGTCCTTGGCCCAGGCAATCGCCGGGAACCATTCCCCATTCGTTACCGGCTGACAGGCTTCGCCGAACTCTTCCATGTCGCTGCGCACCATCAGGTCAATCAACGTCTCCAGAACCTTCAGCATTTCATCAGTCAGCATCACACACCTCCAGTCTCAGACCGAACTCAGCCGCCCGCGGCGAATCCGCCAGCGCCCGACACGCCTCATCATCCAGCATCGCCACCGCCGCATCACACACCAGCCAGCAGCACACCAGCATAACCAGCAGCGCCACCACATCCCCACAGCTCACAGAACCTGATTTTTCAGCCATTCCTCCACCTCCGCCCGGTCCCACACCGTCACCCCACCGCCCAGCTTCCGAGGCGCCGGCAAACGATTCTCTCGCGCCATCCGCCACACAGTTGCCACCGACACCCCCAGCATTTCCGCCAGGTGCCGCGCCCTCAAATACCGCGCCGCAATCGCCGCCTGCGGCAGCTGGCGCTCAGAATCCTCCGGCAGCGCCAGCGCCACCATCTTCTGCAGATCGGCCAACATGCAGCGCAGCTCGCCGATCTCCTCCCGCAACACCACCATCGGACTGCGCGCCATCACGCCCTACCCTTCACCGGGCAGTAATGCCCGCGCGCATCCTGATACGTCACATCCTGTTTCATGATGGTTGCCCCCGTTGTGTTGCTGCCCAGCCTGCTTCAGCTTTTTGTTTTCGCGTTGCAGATGCTCTGCCACCGCTGTGTTGACCTCCTCTAGGATCGTCGTCTGCTTTACTGCCGCCAGAATGGAAATCTGGTGGTGCAGCTTCCCGTCCATGCGCGTGTACTTTGGCGTCACGGCCTCACCCCCCTTTCTTTTTGTGGTATGCTTTGTTTGGTTGTTGTGCTTGGGTAGACTGTACCTTACGAAATCGTAAGTATGCAAGCAAAAAATACGTTATCGGAAGGATATTTTTATGGGCATCGCTGATAACATAAAGAGTTTACTAGATATTAGGGGAATAAAGCCTGCTGATTTATCTAGGGATTCTGGTGTCCCGCAGGCAAGAATTTCTGAAATCGTAAGCGAAAAAACAAAGAACCCCCGAATGGCCACCCTGCAAAAAATCGCCAAAGCGTTAGGCGTCACCGTCAGCGACCTGACCGACGACCCCAAAACAACAACAGTCTCACACGCAGACGCGCCCACGGCCCGGCACACACAACGCCAGATTCGCGACAACTTCGTCATCGCCTCGCTGCCGCTACTCACGGACGATCAGTCGGAAATGATTTTTGATCAGGTAAGGGGGATGGTGGGGAAGTGATGGTTCGGTTTATCAAAACTGGCGGAACAGTCTTTGCCGCATTTATCGCGGGGTGCCTCGGGGGACTGTGTGTTATTCTGGTGCATGACCGGATTGGCATCCACCTGCGCCACACCGACCCGGCCAACTGGGCCGTATCGTCTGCAGAGGTAATGTCAACAGCCAACACCTTCATTGTCTACACAACATCCATAAAAACTGGAGCCTGATCGCCAATGAAAGCAGGCAAAACCCAATCTTTTTACATCGTCTATGACGGCCCCGCCCTTGAAAACAGCGAAATCGACGTGCGCCAGCTCGCCCCGGCCCTGCACGCCATAGGGGATCTGTTCGAAGCCGCCAGTTGCGCCATCTATGGCAACAGCCTGCGCACGCAGGTGCGGGTAAAAGGCTCGTTCAAGACCGGATGCTTCGGTATCGACTTCAATTTTGTGCACAGCCTTGCCGACGCGCTTGCCGGACTGTTCACCAGCCAATACATTGACGCCGCACTCAATCTGGCAGAGCTTATCGGCCTGGGCACCGCCTGCACAGAAAAAGGCCGCACCAGCCTGATCGCCCTGCTTCAAAAATTGCGTGGTAGAGAAATCACCAAGGTCATCGACAACCAGGACGGCACCGTGCGAATCGAAGTCACGGACGATACCTACCAGGTAGAAAAAGCCGTCCTTGACCTGCTGCGCAATCTCGAAGTAAGAAAAGCCCTCGACGCCACCATCAGCGAGCCCTTGCGCACCGAAGGCATAACCAGCTTCGGTTACGGCCCCAACAGCGCACAGATCAGCACCATCAGTCAAAGCGAGAGCGCCTTTTTTGCCGCGCCGCCCCTTGGCGAAGAAGTGTTGGGGGAATCAACCTACGAAACCACCATTAAAGTGATCAACGTCGCCTTTCAGGAAGACAACCTGTGGCGCATTTCTGAAGGTGGAGAAACCCTGCACGCCCGCATCGAGGACAAAGACTTCCTCAGCGATGTGCACAACAACTCGCGCGCCTTCGCCAAGGACGACCTGTTCCGCGTCCGCCTGCGTAAACGGCAGACCCTGGGGGAAAAAGGCCGCGTGCGCACTGAAACCGCCATCGAAAAAGTGCTCGACCACCGCAGCGCCGCGCACCAGATCCACCTGCCGCTGGAAAATGCCAACAACACCGCCAGCCTGCCGACAGAATAAAACATTAGCATTATTGAATATCTATTTAACGCGCCCTACCATGACCGCCGACTGCAGTGACATAACAACGCGGAGGTGAACATGGTTGCGCTACTCTTGGTACGCTACGCAAGACTGGACAAGAAGCGAAAAAAGATGCTAACGGATTCAGCCGGGTACTACCTGAAAAGCCAGCAGGAAGAACGACGGGAAAACAGGCAAAACACCTGAGAGCAGCTGGCGCCGAGCGGCATCCGCATAATCCTGTTGCAAAAACCAACATTTACCGACACAATATCAGCCCTGAAATACCGTCCGCACCAGCCCAAACGAATACAAAAAATACGGTATTTTTTACGGTATCAGAAAAAAATGCGTCGGAAATGGTTGTTTAAGCGAAGGTTTTATTTATGTAATAACCTCGCCTTCACCAACTGACGATAAAACCCGATGCCGGCTGGTATCGGGTTTTTTATTTACGTCGGGTTGCAAACCAGCTAGTCTGCCCGACACCAACCCACCAACCAGTGTTCTATCAGTTGTTTCACGCCAAGGAGAATCAAACGCATGTCCCAGAATTATTTCAACAGCCTGTCGTTTCGTGAGAAGCTCGAAGAACTCGGCACTTGTCGTTTTATGGAT
>Ga0265295_1001864_pt1 | contig 35604 bp, 52 predicted proteins | sample Munlansysbiofilm_FD_192503 | JGI IMG/M metagenome (GOLD analysis project Ga0265295, IMG submission 192503) | Leachate microbial communities from a municipal landfill in Southern Ontario, Canada - Methane capture system biofilm | ecosystem: Engineered > Solid waste > Landfill > Unclassified ... | reverse complement strand
CGCAAGCTAAAACATAATTGCGTTGGATTGCAAAGGTAACATCATTTCCGCTTACTGAGTATGAACCACTTGCGCAAGCTAAAACATAATTGCGTTGGATTGTAAGGTTCGCATCAGCCCCTGTTATTTTGTACGAGCCGCCACCGGAAGAAGCCGTAACAGTCGGCAATGGTAATGCGCCGCCCTCTTGCACTTCCCAATTAGTAACCAAATCAGGTGTTTCGACATTGCTTTCAGCGTTGTAATAGGAATTAAATTCATCGCCAATGCTCCAAATTCCACCGAGTAATAGAGTGTAAAGAACGTAAACATCAGCATCAGTTTTTTCATACTGTTTGGGCGCAATAAGTGTATATTCACCGTTCACCACCGCCGAACCCGCCCCGCTTATGGTTATTCCATCGCCGGACGCTTTGAGCGTAAAGCCCCTTGTTAGTTCAGCATTTGAGCCAGTAAGTGAGTAAGTGCCAGCGTTGGCTGTAAGTCTGTAATTCCTGACAAGGCTAAACGTTGCGCTATTGCCTGTGAGCGCGTATGTTCCCTTTGCGCATTCAAGGCTGTATTCTTCGGGTTGCGGCTCTCCACCAACGATAATCACATTTGCCGTGCTTTGTATCTGGTTCGTGTACAATGTTTTGCCGCTTACGGTAAGTAAATCCCATGCGGCTTTTGACGCTGCGTCTTGAACGTGCCCCTTCAATATGCCAAGTCGTCCGGCTGGTATGCCCCAGTTGATGTTGTTAATTGCAAACCAGCCTGTGGAAGATGGGAGATGCAGTTCTGTCAGGGCATTACAATTGCCGGCGTAACTAGACATAAAACCGTTGCCCACGCTTGCCAAACCAGATGTGTCAGGTACACCAAGCGAGGTTAGGCTGGAGCAACCGACGGCGTAAGAACCCATAAAATAGTTGCCCACGCTCGTCAAACCAGATGTGTCAGGTACACCAAGCGAGGTTAGGCTGGAGCAAGCGTAGGCGTAATAATACATAAAATAGTCGCCCACGCTTGCCAAACCAGATGTGTCAGGTACACCAAGCGAGGTTAGGCCGGAGCAACCGACGGCGTAAGAACCCATAAAATAGTTGCCCACGCTCGTCAAACCAGATGTGTCAGGTACACCAAGCGAGGTTAGGCTGGAGCAACCGTAGGCGTAAGAACCCATAAAATAGGTGCCAACGCTCGTCAAACCAGATGTGTCAGGTACACCAAGCGAGGTTAGGCTGGAGCAACCGCGGGCGTAATAATACATAAAATAGGTGCCAGCGTTTGTTATCACACTTCCGCTGGTATCCCAATCCACCGTGACATCAGCTTTGATGTTTGGCAAAATGGCAGTCGTACCCGAACCCATGCCCGATAATGGCGTTCTGAACTGGTACACTTTTCCAGCAGTCAATGTACAATCCGTAGATAGCCAACTGCCAGATGTGCCCTCTCTCCAAGTTGTCGATTTCACCATCGCTTTGGTTACAGATGTAGCATCATTCGCAACTGTAATCGTAGCGATAACAGCGTCATAAGCTTGTGTTGCCATTATGCGCCTCGCTTTTTATACATAATAAATAAAGGCATAATAGCAAGAGCCTTATTAAAATAATGTTTTGACATATTATGCCTCCTTTCGCTCAAAGTCTGCACCCAAAGCCTAAGATATTTCAATCAAAATCTTATTGGGATTATCCACCTTAAATATCAACGTGTCATCGATTCCCAGAGAAATTGATTGGCCATAATCGAACCAACAAATCAGCAAATCATCCGCGGACGTGGCGTTATAAACCACAACGTACCGGAATGGCCCAATTGCCTCCGTGGCTTTCATCGGCAAGTCAGCAACAACTAACTTGTAAACACCGCCTGTTTGCCCCGAACTCGTAACAGTCAAAGTGTTATTAAATCCGGTCGTAATCGGGGAGCCTAAATTGCTCAACTGCGTATTTGCGGCAGTCGGCAATGTGTTGGTTAGCGCCACTTTCAGCGTGTCGCTTTGAAGGTTGTGCTGCTTTTCAGCCAACGCTTCTACGAAAGAATTGAATTTATTGTATGTTGCCATGTTTTATACTCCTTAAATCTATTTATTGTTTTTTTTGTAACTAACCACACGATAGACGCGCGGATAATTGAAACGTCTGATGTCCCCATACCACGGATCCATCATTTGATAGGCATTGCCGGTCTTGCCAACCAGCAAAACCCAGTGTTGGCGGTCAACAAGCTTAACTTCAACCCACACCGGACGGCGGTCATTCAAAATCCAGTCCGCCATGTTTCGCCATTGCGCTTCCGTTGGCGATGCCTGATATTCCGCCCGCATGATTGCCTTGCCTGTCAATTGCTCTATCGCCAGCCACAACATCTGATTAGTCGGCTGGTGAGTTATAGGGCCTCCCAAATAGCCGCCAATGTGATACCGCCGGTTTAATTCGGCAGGATCTACCGGATAGCCGAGATAAGAGAAACCAGCCGCAGAACAACATAAAAGGCAGCCCTCATGCTTGATTTTGATTTGCGTTTGCCCCATATTCTCATCCCCCCAGCGAGGATCCTTTTGGGCATAAAGAGGTACGTTCAATGTTTTCATTTCGCCCCCCTCTTGTCGTAAACCACAACTCGGTAATCCTCATTTTCCATGTCAAAAATCACGGAGGGATTAGGCTCCACCGGTTCAGGTTCAGGTTCGGATTTGTAGCCAAAGTATTTCAAAATGTCATCTTTCGTACCATTCCAACGGTTCGTGTCGATGAAGCGGTTCGCACTTGCCGGAATACCATGCTCTAAGCCGTTCCCTCGCTCCCCAGTTTGATGTATCAGCCAATTGTCTATACCTTTCGGCAGAGTGGGCGGCCCCTGATGTTCCGGCGTATAAACCACGCCCTCAGTAGCCCTCAAATATTGCGCCAGCCACCAATCCAAGACTGGCAGGTCAGCAATATTGACATACTGATTAAGCCAGCTTGAGCGGGAATATTGCAACGGATAACGCCCGGTCTCAGATTTGAGCCGTTCAGAAACGTTCCGTATGGCGTTGGTAATTGTCGCTTTGTTATATCCGTGATCAAGCTCACTATCAATGCAATAACGGATATGCTCATCCGGTGGTGCAACCCGGAGCAAATTGGCCGCTTGTCGGTTCACGTCCTCGCCAGGATAGAGCACGTGGTAAGCGATGAAAGGCGTGCCCTTACTCAGCTCCCGGTTTCGCGCAAACCACTTATCCTGATAGCCCCAACTAATCGTTGCCCTGGCTGCCATAAAATCAATCATAGGCAGCAGCTTGTTAAAGTTAATTTGCCCCTGATAGGCGCTTACATCGACACCGTATGGTAAATTCTGATTACTCATGTTTCTCCTTATCCTGTAGTCGCCTGATAGGTCGGATAAAACCCTTGCACCTGTATTGCCACGGTTCCGGTTGTGGGCAATGTCCCTTGTGCAAAATTTGCGTAGAGATAGATATAACCGGTGTTGGGATCAATCTTCCACATTCCGGGGGCTGTTGTTCCAACGATAAGCATTGCCCCATAACTGGCAATGCCATTATGCGCCGAATTTACAGGGAGGGTCAATCGCTTAGTCGTGGAATTAGCCGTCCCCGAGAGAGTTAGTGTAAAGAAGGTTATTAACCCAACCTGACAATACACACCGGTTTTCGAGTTAGATCCCCAGCCTGAAACAGTTGGATTCCACGTTCTCCAAGCCCCCATGTTCAAAGACATTGCCGCTTGCATGGCTTTCACCTCGTCCTGAATATCATTAATTACTTCCGATCGAGTATAATCCAATGGATTCACAACCGGAGGACTAAAGAATTGAGTTGGATATCGTGCCATAATGTTCTCCTAAAACATAGTTACATCCCCAGCTAAACTGGATTTTCGATAGCTTAACTGGATATTAACGTTAAAAGTTTGTATTTCTGAATAAGGTGCTGTAAACTGCTGACTGCCCAAATCCAAAGTGTAAAAACCGATAGATTGCGTGCCTGATTGCAATGCTATAATGTCTGCTCCAGACAGTGGAATATTGTGAGTAGTGTTTCCTATCGGCAATTCAGGCCCTGCATAATAAGTTCCACGATCTGTGCTACCTTTCGCACCTGCTGTTTGCCAATTTCCACCATTTGACGCTTGTGTCCAGCTGAACTGCCCACTAACGGGTGCTTTTAACATTTGATACAAGCCGACACGATTTGTTTTGTTAGTGGTTGCAGCAACAAACCACAATTTGGCACTTTGAATATGTTGTGCTTTCAAACCGAGTGCAATTAGTTCAGAAAAATCGAATTTGGCAAAAGACAAATACTCCTCGGCAAAAACGTACCCATCTCTCCAGACACCACCCAATCGGATTGCTCCCATCCTTGCACCGGTGGAAATATAGGTGCTTCCAGCCCATAAACAAGGCAAGGTAATGCTTCCACTGCTCATGAAGGAACTCCCTCTAAAACCAAAGTTATACTAAGTCCTTTAGCACCCGTGCCTTTTGCAGTAACGTTGACACTAAGAGGTCCATTTGTGGTTGCGGTTCGATAGGAAGAGTTTATTGTTCCACTACTGCTCATGCCAAAACTACCTGAAGCCAATGTTAAGGTGCTCATTGCTCCACCTTGATTGGTTAATGTAACCGTTACAGATCCGCTGCTTGAAGTGGTTGTAAGATTGATTCGAGCATCAATGACTATAAAGCCATTTAAAGTAACTGGCCATGTGAAAAACCTACCATAATTAGCAATTTCAACTTCATCCTCTACACCGGTTACCCGGACAACCACTGTGCGTTTGATCGTTCCAAGTTTTTCCTCTGTAACAGAATCATCTCCAAGTTTTGCAGTCGTGACTGCTTTGTCATCGAGTTTAGCAGTTGTAACTGCTTTTGCGTTAAGTTTGTCTTCAGTAACCGCATTATTAACTATCTTTGCCGTTGTCACAACAGCATCTCCAAGTTGAGCAGAACCAAAGATTTTTAGTTTATCTGCTCTGCTTCGTTTGGTTTTCTTTGATGGATCATTTTCACTAACATCATTAATCAATACAGTGTCAGCTGCTTCAACGACATCAATTTCTGTTAACTCCGTAACTTTCCTAACAACAGGATCCGCCATTATTCACCTATCCTTTCAATCCCGATAAATTCCATCTCCATTAGATAGCCCCCAGTTAGATCCTTGCGCACTCGCTTTGCAATTCCGGCTATTTCCCGCTCATAGAAGGAATTTGCTACAATCACATTCCCGAGTTTAATTTCATTCGGGAACAAAAGTGACGTCTGCTTATAGCGCAAGGTCAAATAAGCAATTAATCGAGATAGCACTTGATTTGCATTATTTTTGCTCACCATCGTTGCATTGTCTATTCTCCAAATATTTTCCTTTGCCAAAGAAGACTCTTCAAACCCAATATTGTACCGGTGAGATTGAACCGTGTCAGTCCACGGTTTGCCCGTTACCAAGACTGCTCCGGGAGTAGTGACATGCAAATATACATAGTTTGAACCAAACTCAAATTCACCGTCTGTTGTGTAAGCGATCACGTCTGGCCAAAGGTTTGTAGGTGAATCCTCTGCGATCAAGATTGCCCCATCATCGCAAGCCAAATAAACAATCGAATCCCCAACCCCACTGGCAACGATATCCCAATACGGTTTTGGAAAGATGATTTTGTAATCACCAGCTGCTAAATTGCTTGCCTCGAAAATTGTTTCCACCTGCGAACTCTTTACATAGTCATGGCTCAAGAGTTCAATAGAGGTAACAATCGGGAGAATGGTCAAATTGTCATTGTCTGCTTTTTCTTCTTGAGGAACAACTCTGTCTGCAACCACGTCAACCCAACGGCTTACATCGTCATCATATTTCGTGGATTCATCATCATAGCGAAATGCTTCCATAGAAGTTCGTTTAATTGGCATGACCGCTTCTTTGATCAAGACTTTAGTGCTTCCTTCAGAGGTTGCATAAGCTCCAACCGCAAAAAGCACCTGCTGTAAAGCTTCTCGAACGGTAATGTTCCCCGGCAAATACCCTTGAAAGCGTATTGCACCATGAAATATCCCTGAAAAACTTTCCAATTCATAACTAATCCCAATTGGATCGAAAATATCATCTAAAATCAGACTAAGTGATGTAGAAGGCCAGTAAAACGCACCGTCAAATGGTATCTTATCCAGTAACCCGATTGCATCAACGCATTTGAAGGTCAATTCCCCTCTTGTAGAGTTTTCCCATTCATCAAGATAAAACCGACCTACAAAAACTTCTCTTTCATCGATCTGTTCTGAAACATCGACAATCAAACCCTGATAAAGACTGTTGTAATAGCGTCCATCACTAAAAGGGCTAAAATCTTCAGCCAATTGCCCATCAATCCGCAAAGTAATTGTTGCGTTCGAGGCGGGTATTTCTATACTGAGAGGGTTGATTTCTTGCAAAACCTCTGCACTGACAATTTGCTCATCTTGAAAAGTCAATGGTTCGTCATCAATGACCATCCGTATAATCGGGTAAGTAATGTGCCCTGCTGAAGGTGGTGGTTCAGGGTCGGGTCCTGCTGTAGAGATATCAACTTCACCACCGATTAGAGTGTATGATCCGCTTGCACAAATGAGCGTGTATTCTTGTGGTTCCGGAGTTTCATAAATTGTAACAGTGGGTGCAGGAGGCGGTGCTAATTCAACAACCCAGACTTTGCACAAATCCGGAGTTGCCACATTTTCAGAACAAGAATACCCTACATAACCATAAGGAGTATCGGGAAATGCATCTATAGACCATTTTCCCTGTGAAGTCCACCAGAGTTTATGATCCCCCTTCACATAATAAGGTTTACCGTTCTCAATCCCTTTTTCATAATAGACTCCATCGAATTCGGAGGACCCAGCACCAGAAACAAGCATATCAGCCATCAGGGTCGCCTCTTTCGAGAAACAAAGGAAGTAGAAAGAGACTTCCAGTAAGTCGTACCGTTTTTTTGCCGCAAAATCTCATGGTTCGTGCCCGCAAAGTACCCCTCAATCACCCTGTCGCCGGTTACGTTTGGCAACTTCACATTGTGCCAAGGCACCGGTTCAGTAAGCTTGAGCCATAACTCAGTATAAGCGGTACCATTGTGTACTGAACTTGCAAACTGAATTTCATAATTGTCATAAACGCCAATCAGCTCACGATGCAAAACACCATCAGAGGTACGCTCTGCGTATTTATCAAGCATATCAGCTTGTAATCTCGCGCTGACAATTGGAATGTCAAAACTAACGTCATCAATAACAATCATGTGCCCGCTCCTTTCGTCAGCATAGACGCACCAACGCGCCGCCGCTCTCGATTGACCGCTTCAGTAAGCACCTTGCTATCAAGCCGGATTGTCGTATGCGTAACAATATCCTGATTGCCACCAAAGCCAGCCATTTCTTCACGGATAATTTTGCGAATCAAGCCTTCCGGCGCTTCAATGTTTCTACCGCTCTTCTGATCGCCCAAAATCGCCGCAAATGGCGCATTGGGGGGTATTACCGCTCCGGTCGCCAACATAGGAATCCGCCCAAAATTGACAGGCGGAATATTGAGCCCAAAAGTACCGCCACCCAACCAGTCAGGCATTGTGATACTGAGATTGTTCAAACCATTGATAACCCAGTTCAAACCACTTTCTATGCCACCGATCATGCTGTTTACTAAACCAATTATGCTATTGACCGCGCTCTTTATCGGACTAACAACGTTAGTATCAAACCATCCGGCAACCGTGCCCCAAACGTTTTTGACGCCTTCCCAAAGGTCAGTAAAATACCCACCTACGGTTTCCTTCAAACCACCAAAGAAGCCGCTTATAGGCTGAATCACAGTCGTATCAAACCAGGTAGAAACTGCATTCCAAACGCCCTTTACGTCTTCCAAAAGATTGCTGAAATATTCTTTCCCTTTATCCCATAACCCTTTGAAAAAGCCAACAATCGGGTCAGTAACTTTCTCTTTGAACCAATCCTTCGCGCCTTGCCATTTCTCTTTTACTGAGTCCCAAACACCTGTAACTTTGAGTTTTATCGCGTCCCAATTCTCAGTAAAGAAATTCTTGATAGGTGTCAAAACTTTTTCATTGAACCAGTCTTTTGCGCCTTGCCATTTTTCTTTAATGCTTTCCCAAACCCCAATAGCTTTTTCTTTTACCCATTCATAAATTCCGCTTATAATTCCTGAATAAATACGCCAAAAGTCTTGTAAAAACACGCCAATTTTCGCAAATGCCTCTGCGAACCATTCCCCCACTTTGGGCAAGGTTTCTTTTAGCCAATCCCAGATATTCTTACCAATATTAGGAATATCCACCATAATCAACTTTATGAAAAAGGCGAGAATATCATCCAGTGCTTTTTTGACCGTTTCTTTCGGGTTTTCCCACAAGTCTGAGAAAAACTGCCCAACTCCCTTAAAGAAACCTACAATCGGGTCAATTACTTTTTCTTTGAACCATGTTGATACTGAGCCCCAAACATTCTTTATCCCGTCCCAAAGACCTACAAACCAGCCCTTGATTTTCTCTAAAATTTCTCTGACTTTATTTGCTTTTTCTTGCAAACCCTCATCAATTGGCATTTCTACCCATTGCCCGCCCCCACCAGAACCACCACCGCCCCCAGTATCAGGTGTTTTAGGTTCTTTTTCCTGCTGTAATACATTCAATTTGTCGAAACTTGCGGTTGCGCCTTTTGCCGCTTTTTCAGCCCGTTCCATATTGTCAGCATATTGACCGGATGAATTTGTAACATTACCGAGAGAGCTTGCCACATAAACCATGTAAGTAGATGCGCCGGTCAATGCTGCCAAAAACGCACCAGCCGCATTAGCCGCTCGTGTTAACCAGTCTACAACTTGCATAATCACCGGAAGAAGCATATTGAACAATGGCATAATTGCAGAATAAGCCGCGTTTTTGAGGTTCGCAAAAGCAAGGTTCAACCCTGCTAATTGGTCTTTGAAGCCATCCATTTTGGACATTTCTTTGAACATTTTGGAAAACACCGCACTAACAGCAACCCCAACTGCGACAACAGTCGCCGCGCCTACTGCCATACTTTTCCCAATCGTCTTTACAATATCGCCTAATTTTCTCGATACTGCCTTCATCCCCTCATTGATACCCTTTGTATCAAGTTGAGTCTTAATCCTTACTTCACCAGCGTAAGTTGTCATACTTCACCGCCTTCACTCAGTATTGCAAACAAATTAGCGTTCTCGTTTTCTTCAAAGTTCATATAATCGTCAAATTCCGGCAAGTCAAACGCATCGCCCATTTTTAAAGCGTGCTCTCGTTCCTCTTTTGTTGCATCGCCATTTTTTACACGCCGCCGAAGGTTCACTACTGAGCTAAACGCCGTTTCCGCCCCCAAGTCCATAAACAACGATAAAAACTGCCACCAGTGCAAGTTCGCTTTTTGAAGGTCGATATTGTGCGTTTGCTGAAACGCCGCATAGATTAGGCTCGCGTCCTTTTCAAACGAATACAACCTGTGATGATCCGCAAAGGGATTTTCGCCCTCGCTCTCTTTCCCGCCGTCAAGAAACTTAATTCCCAGCCTGACCGCCTCATTGACATCACTCGGTATATCGCTTTTGTATAACCTTTTCAGTAAGAGTATTGCCTTCTCATCCTCTGTCAAATCGCGGCTCTCGAAGTCCAGAATGCACGAAATACCGGTCTGAAAGTCCGTATTCAGCGGATATTCAACGCCGTCAATCTCAACGCAATCCGGCAATTCGTCAATCAGGATGTTCACGCTATTTCATCGCCTTTTTCTTGCCAGTCGGCTTATTCAATCGTTCCTCAATCTTTGCGTTACTTTTGGCTTCAAATTTCGTCAAAACGAAAGACAAAAAGGTCGTGAAACTTTCAAAATCAAAGCCATCCGCGAAAACCTTTGCGCTCGTTCCTTCGCCAAAAACATCATCAAGCCCCGCCATAAAATAATCAGCCAGCTCAACCATCAACGATACTGAGGCATCAACTTGTATAGGAAATCCGTTTTCATCCTCGCCTTCAATTGCATCAATCTCTGCGGTTTTCGCTTCGACTTCCTTTTGTTTTCGTGCCGCATCTTTCGCTAAACCAAATAAACGCGCTCGCAAATGCACGTCCTCAGTATTGAAGCGAATAACCCGCGCCTCATCATCGTCAACCATGATCTCAGTGCGCTTACTGAGTGTCAATTTTTCCATAATTCAATCCTTCCTGCCCCCGTATTACACGAGGGCATTAAGTTTTAATCGTCCGCTGTGAATATTCCGGTAACTGGCGCAAATGTGCCCTTCACCGGATCGCCCGCATCGTAAATTGTGTACTTGATCTTTGCGGTATTCGGCCCGCCTTCACCACCGATTGATTCAATTCCAATCGTGACTTTCACCTTTTCGGCCGGCCATTCCAGAACCGGTAATTGCTCAGTGCCCGTATTTACTGAGTCTTTATATGCCCAAACGTTCACCATCTCGGTTTGCAAATCTTCCAATGTTGCCATGTTAATCCGCATATTGTCGATATAATCAAATACCGCGTCACCTGGATAAACCACCCCCTCAACCGGCATTGACCGCTTATAACCTGTAATGTTAGTAATGGTGTTATCCATTGTGATGTCGGATATTTCTTCAGTAACAGGGTTGTAGGCGATTTCAGCTGATGTAACCTTGTAGCCTAAGCGGCTCCATACGGCAGTCGTTCCAGTCGTATGTGTATCCAGATAATGTCCAATTTTTGACCGTTTCGCTTGTGTTGCAGTCATAATATTTATTCCTTCCTATGAGCTCTTATTGCTCATACGTCAATTTGCAGAGAATCTGAAAGACCCCTGTCTTTTCCGCGCGCTCGATAATCGTTGCCGTGTCAAGCGCCTCAATTGCAATCGCGGTTTTGCCCGCGTCCAGAGTTGGCAAATTGCCCGCCTCTGTTTGTTCATCTAACCAGTCGGCAAATTCCTCGTAAAATTCGGCCGCGTAAAGCCCGCTATCATCTGCAAGTGTTTCAATCGCTCCAAAACCAAAGGGATATTCAACCGTTTTGCCGCCTACAATGTCCTCAGTAACTTGCTTTCCTGGAATCAGGAATACTGAGTAACTAAGCGGATTCGGATTCAGCATTTCAACCCATACCGGCCGGTCACTTTCCAGTTCCTGATAAGTCGCTAAGTAATCTTGAATTGCTTTGATGTCGCTCATTTGAAACCTTCACCTATCCGGCTTTTCGCGCCTAAAATAATACTTTCGCCGTAAATCTTCCATGCCCGCTCAAACCAGTACGGACCACCCAACGGATTAATGTTTTGCGTTGTTTTTCGATTCACCAAGTGATATTGCCGCCATGCATAAGGCGCGATCCATGCAACCTCGCCAGTTCCCGCCTCAGTACCCAAAATACCGCTTTTTATCAGCATTGAAGTTGCCTTTGGAGCAAACTTATTTGAAGTCCGCAATACTTCACTGTCAATGAAAACCTGCGCTTTGCTAAAACCTTTGTTCAACTTTGGAGCAAAATCAGGATTCCATTTCAGCTCAGCACTGCCATTAGCAGTTTGTTTCACCCAACCTCTCGGCGTTTCGATAAACTTAAGCACCTTCGCCATCACGCGCCCCCAAGTTGGATATGGCGCATTCCGGTATAACCATAGTCTTTCAAATCAACGCTCGTTATCTTTACTGAGTGAGGATACTTTTTCAGCAAATCGGTAATCTTGAAAGAGCCTGTAATCTCATCGGCTATAATGCCCTTCACCAGATAATCGCCGACTTTGAATCCATACTCAGTATCTGGAACGTAAATGCGCGCCTTGTCCGCTTCCATTGACCCCGACTTAATCACATTCGCGGCTTTACTTTCCTGCCACATTACACCTTGCACAATATGGCGCGTGTAAACCATTGTGTTACCACTTAATGAACCCTCATACCAAGTCATACTATGCGGCGCGTACATCAGGCGACACCTCGAAACATCAAGCCGCTAAGTTCAAGATAACGCTCAATCGCTCCGGCGATATCCGCGCTCATTGAATCCCGCCTTTTTTCAGTATCTACGAATTGCACGGAGTGATCGCCAACCTTCTCGCTCGCGACAACCGGACTAATGCCAGCTGATACTGAGTAAGAAAACATCACTTCCGCAACCTCGCAAGTCGCCATTCTGATTTTCTCAATCAGTTCCGCATTATCCTCAGCGCCAATCACCACCCTCGCGCGGTTCAATGTCCGCCGGTCAACTTCAAAAGCCGCCTTCGCCTCTAATCGGTCAAAGTCAGATTCAGGGATGGAATTGCCCCGATATTCATTCATGTAAAATTCGTAGTCCGCGAATGCCATCCCTAACCTCTTTCTTAGCCAATCAAATCAGCTGTGATGGTGATGTATTTCACCGCAACAGCAGCGGAACTTACAAAGTCAACGATTTCTAAAATATCGCCAACGGCGGTAGAAGGAGCGGTTGAAACTGCGGTAAAGCCGGTATCATTCTGACCATATACAACCCGAGTAGCCGGATTTTTGCGATACTTAGCGGTACCAGTAGCAGTAACCGTAATAGCGGTTTTGCCGGAAGCGCCAGCAGCAGCCGAAGCAGTCAAAGCAGCAGGGGAGTAAATCACCTGAACGGCGGCGGCGCGCGTAACCTTGTGAGCGTAAACCATGCGCCCCTGAACGGCACTTGAACCGATATACTGATTAGTCAAGTCTTTCACGGCGACAGGAACGCTCCATTCATTCACGCGGGTTGCCCAGCGTGGGTGTCCACAAATACAAGACAATCCAGGAGTGGCATCATTCCATTCGTAGACCGTAAAACCGGCAATCTTACCAATCGCGCCAGATTGAACAACGGCATCGCCTAAGTCCGAAGCCTTGATAAACTCCGGCGATTTCAAAAGCAATGCGAAAAAGTCGGGCGTAACAAGCGCATAACGTTGAGTAAGGGGGATGTTAGCCTTGCTCATTTTAGTGCGAATGTCCACCATTGCAGAATAAACGTTATCCTTTGAAATCAGCGCAACGTTATTAGTTGTGCCGGACGTCAACAGCTCAGTACCGCCATCGTTATCAAGCTGCGCGCCCAACGAATAAGCGGCACTATCCAAGCGGTCTGCAACCAAGCTGTCGGGAACTCCGGCGGCTTCATAGCCATCGATTAGTTCATTGACAGCCTTGTCTTTGTTGACCAGCACGTCAAGATAAGTGGTTGCGCCTTGTGAAATAGCCTTGCCGGTTGCAACATCATAATCGCCAACGGCGACTTCTGTATCGCGCACTGGGATACGAACCTTGCCAGCGGTAGGATCGCCTTCATAATCGTTGTTAAAAACAACTCCATCGCGCAAAACCAACTCCGCGCGAAGTTTAGCAAGTACAAGCTTAGAATATCTATCTTGTGTTTCATGTGTTTTAGCCATTTTATTTCCTCATTTCAATTCAATTTCAATCCTGGGTTGCGCCTCATAAATGCTTCTTCAACACCTGAGATTTTTTCACCACCAGCAGGATTATGTTTCACCCCGTCAACGGGTTTCGTTTCGGGCTCAGTAAATTTCTTGTTCTCAGTAAGGAACGCTTTCAAATTCTCGCTAAAATCGCCGTCAAGTTTGCCGACTTTGAACATCACATAATCCACATCATCCGGCTTTACGCCCGACAAAATGATTGCTTTTTCGCGTTCAAGCGTCGTTGCCTTTGCTTCAGCCGCTTGCAGAGCCTTTTCGCGCTCCGCCGCCTTTTCAGCTTCCGTTTGCTGAGATTTTTTCCATTCACGATAGGCATCCAAGTCCTCTTTTGAGGGTTGCTTTTTGCGCTCTCGCGCAAGACGGTCATTGATGATTTCGTCAAGTTCTGCCTGTGTAAATGTCTTTTCCGGTTTATCCGTATTTAATTCTTCCGCATTACCCTGCGTAACTTCCTGAGTATCCTCAGTATTGGGGTTTAATTCGTCTCCCATGATGGTATTCCTTTCCGTTTATTGCTCGTCAGCATTTATTCTTATGTTAGGAAATGGGAAGTTAAAACAAAAAAGCCCAAGACAAGGCTACTATCGCAAGTAACATGTCTTGGGCGGTAAACTCCAAATTCCCGTATTAAACTGTAACTACATTATATCATAATTTTAGAAATGCAAATCATTTGTTTCCTATTCCCCGCTCCCTGTTTCCTTTTTCCTGTTTCCTGATTAACGCACACCGCCCCAGTGGGGGTCTGAGGCGGGGCTGACAAGCGGCGGGGGCTTTTTGTCGTTTATTAGCTTAATAGCTAAACTTGATTCGCACTTTTAGTATACGAGTTCAATATCTATTTGTCAAATCGAATTTTAAGCTATGCCCCTGGGGAGAGTTGCACTCCCATCTTCAAGATTGCGAATCAAGTACTCTGTCTATTAAGCTACAGGGGCATACAACTATTTTACTTGCTCACCCCATCCTTCGCAAGATTTAATTTGCAATCCCTTACTCAGTATGCTATACTATTATCAGGTTCTGAGGTGGGAAGCCACTCCCCACAGGTCGAAAGATTACAGATGCCCAGGTCGTGCAGGGTGTACGGGACTCAAAAAGGCTGAAAGGCCTTTTATTTTTTCACTTTTATGTAAATTCCCCGCAAACTACCATCCTTTTTGAACATTTCTTTGTAACGCTTTGGGTGAATTGTTGTTATTTGGTGAAATCCTGACCTATCCTTTGAGAGTGATATTGCAACAACCATATAATCCCACCCCTCATTTCCCGGATTTGTAACTCTAACTATATTCGTCAACGAATAATGTCCATTCTTACGTTGTCTAATTATATTCTCAATAATCTCTGGATTACTTATTGCCCTGATAAAATCTGACGTATTATTTTCAAGCCAATTAAATCTTTTTGAATGTAACTCGTCACTTTTCAAATGTTTAGCTGCAAACTCATTATAAACAACCGGTAAATCGACGGCATACTCTCTTCCTGGCTCAGTATCAGGGTAATAATTCATTTGATCCCCGAAATTTGTAACAACTTGCTCTTTTTCGCTCTTGAAATCAATCATTGTTGGTTTCGGTTTCACATCCGGCACTTCAAACCCCTTTACACCCACCGGTCTAAACCCGCTCACAGCCGCGCGATCTAAAGCTGGTGGCGTTTTGAATAAAGTCGTAATTTGGTTATATTTATCCTTCAACTGGTTCAATCGCAGCTGCTCCACCTTCTGCGTCAAATCATCGCCAGCCGCCTTTGCCAAAATCGCGCGGTCTTTGCTCTTTCGCATTTCAGTTTCAATTTTTCTTTGCAATTGAGTGGCTTCATAGGCGGTATATTCTTTGCCCTCAAAAACCCGCTTCTCTGTTGAGTTTGCTATCATCGCTTGCCGCTCATCCTCAGTATACAGAGGTGAAGATACACCTAACAAAATGGGGTAATATGTATGCCTGCAATTATGTGTTATAATTCCATTAGCCGAATACCATTCACCTTCGGTGTGGAGATTATAAACATGGCCAACAAAACTCTTTTTCTCGATGAGGACAATATTGTCAAGTTGTTTCAACAAGGATGGACAATGCAGGAACTCGCTAATGCTAATGGGTGCAGTCTCCATGCTATTCAAGACCGGCTTTCCAAGAGCGGTATTGATACATCCAGAGGCTGGAGAAATAAACTCGCTCGAAATTCCAATTACTCTCCTCAGGATATTCTTGATATGTACAATAGTGGAATGTGGAAAAAAGATATTGCCAAAAAAATTGGATGTCTTTCTGAAGGGAAAATCGGCACTATTCTTGAAGAATTGGGAGTTCCTAAAGCGGCAACCAGATCGGAGTCCATGTCTAATAGACTTGAACGAATGACGCCCGAAGAACGTTCTAATCTTACTGAAGCTGCGCACAACAAAGTTAGAGGAATGAAGTGGAGTAACGATAGCCTTATCCGTGGAGCGCTTGGTAAAGAGAAAGCTGCTCGAATGGACAGTATTTCCGAGAAGGTTCTCTACGACGCTCTTGTCAAAAAAGGCATCACCCCCATCATTCAAAAAGCCTTTTGGAAGTACAATGTCGACTTCCTCATTGGCAATCTCGCCGTGGAAGTCACAGGCGCCAGCAGGCTCCCTGAATTGCATCCCTACTTTACTGAGCGCCTCAAATACCTCTTGAATAGTGGGCTCGCTGTTGTGTATATCTGGACAAGAATTAGATATTTCCCTACTGAAAACGCCGTTGATAACATTATCTCCCTCTCTGAGCAAGCCAGCAGAGACCCATCCATTCTCGGTAAGTATTGGGTGATTAGGTGTGACGGAAAGACGCTTGCCACTGGCAGTGCTAATGACAACGATTTCACCAGCATACTTTCGTCGAAAGGCTGCTTTAATTTTCGGAGTGATAAGTCGGGTATCTCCTAAAACACAATTCCACATTCCAAACTCTCGCGGCAAATTCTCTTGAATATCATCAAACTCCGCCTTGCTGAATTGCCGCCCCTGAAATGGTAAGTGATCCGGCGCGCAAAGGTTATGAGCGTCAATTTCTACCCCGTCCGCCCCAAATTCCTCACCCGTTTGCCGCGCGATTTCATGCGCAATCTCTTTCACCCCATCAATAACATTTTGCCGCATGGCACTGTCAAGACGGCGGGAGTAACCACTCTCATAATCCAAAACCCTGATGCCACTATCCGCCGTTTGCTTCAATGCTTGCCGGAATGCGGAATTATACGACTTTTGCCCCGTGGCAACCTCGGTAATGGCTTGATCAATGAGATCGTGATAATGTTGCTTGAAACCCTTATATGTTACTTTGCCATCAAGACCCAAAACACGAAACCCTATTGCGCCTGTATTACTGAGATTAGTAAATGTGCCTCGTGTTGTTACCGCAACTCCTTTGACGAAATTAACAATTGCGTTTTGATACTCAATTGGAATTTGCTCTAAACCCTTTGCCGCATAATACTTATTTGCGTTCTTATACGCTAATTTTGCCGCAGTGGTGTAAATTTCTTCAGCCGAATTTGCCGAACGCCCTAATTCGTTCAAAATCTCTCGGTATAACTTCTCTGCTTCTCTATCCGCCTCTCCCAAAACAGAAAAGCGGTCAAAACCACCGGTATTTGTAGCTTTGAGTATTCTTTTACCCAGCGCCTCTAAAATACGGGTATTGAGCCGCTCAAGTCCTGTGCCCGCTTCTTTTGCGATTTTATCTAACCATTTTAGGGTGAACATGCTTTACTCAGTATCATCGATTGGCGGCTCTGCTTCTACCACAACTTCCGGCTCCGGCTCGTCCATCAATGAGGATAATCCGCCCGACTCCGCCCTGATAACATTCAATGCTTTTACCGCATCCTCTGGACTTTCACCCATGAACCGCTCACGGTACTCTTGTTTTGAGCGCAAGCCCTGCGCAACTTCTTCCTGCCAAACCTTGCGCTCAGTATACTCGTCGACAATATAACTATCATCTGCAAGTACGCGGACTTCTACAGTGTCTTTCACTCCAGGCGCGCGCAAAATGTTCGCTCCAATCCAAATAACCGCTTCAATAATCTGCTTCAATGCCGACTCAATGCCAATCATCTCACGCGCGACATTGCGCACAAGCGTTTGTTTTGAGCCGGTATACTCAGTAGCCGTCTTGACCATGCCGTCCTCATCAAGTTTGTAAAAGCCCTTGCCCAAACCGATTTTGAAAGAGAAAATATCCAACATCCGCTGTACGCCGTTTGCATTTTCTTCAACACGTAACACAGGATTGTATTCTTCAAGTAAAGACTTGTCGCCGCGCAACTTGTCGCCCACATTGATAAACAACTGAGTGCCTGTCATTTGCGGCGCAAGGAATTTCCCTTCACCATCAACACTAAACAGGCTCGAGTTCATAAATACCATTTTGCGGCCCAACTGGAAGTCAACAATAAAGTTATCAAACGCCGAATCCAAGCCCAGCAAAACATCTTCATTGCCGTCCAGAATGCTCACGCCAAACGTCCCCGCTGATTCATAACGGTTAAATCCCGCCTTGCGGATTACTGAGAACCACGGCAAAGGTGAACCGGTTTTCACAGTCCGGCCATCATCAACAAGTTTGCCGTTTTCATCTATAACCAAATACTTAATCGTGTAAAAGCCGTTTTCTAACAAATGCACTGATACATTCTGGAACTTCTTGCCATCCTCAGTAAAATCGCTTACAAATGCCACTTCTTTGATAATGCCATTGCGATGAGAAATCGGGATAATCTGATCGCCGCTTAGGAAGTTCATGCCAACCTCACGCGCATTGATTAATTCACCCGTATCAACAACCGCTTCTCCGCCCTCGATATAAACCTCAAATGCCGCCGTTCCAGCCCAGCGTGAAGCAACAATCAACTCATTAGCATTGCGCCGGAAGTCATTATCACCCAGCACTCCGCCGCGCCCATCTTCACCCTGCAACCATTCCTCAGTATCTGTATCATTCAGCTCAAACTTTGTCAGCTCATTGAGCAATAACGAGGCCCAATCCTCACAGGCGCGCTTGAACATATCCGTCCGGCGACGTTTGATTTTTGCCGTCTTATTATTCACAACATCAACGGTCATCGAATACTCGTAAAAGCCCTTAACATTGCCGTCCAACCAGCCGCGCCATTCGTCAATTTTTGCATACATTACTGAGGGCGATACCTTGCGCCCAAATTCCTTATTGATAATCTCGATTACTTTATTCTGATCCATATTTTTACCTTACTCCCAGCTCGTCAATAAACACTTCCCAGCTATATTCCCAAGCGTCCGCAATGTCCGCAACATCAGGGTCATTGTCAAGCCGCGTGTCTTCGGCCTTTTTCTCATCCCAAATCTGATTGCTTAGACTATGTATCAACAACGGGCAACAATCCATAATCGCCATTCGGTTTTGATTCAACAACTTCTCTTGTGCATAAATTCGGGCATTAATTTGTTCTTTATCCGCCATCACCGCGCTAACAGGCAAACCCGCCTTATGAAGCGCCGCATTAATACCATTCGCGATTGTTTCAGGGTGGTCACAAAATGCATAAGTATGCCGTACATCAGGATAAGCCGCCATGCATTCCTTCACAAAATCCACAAACTCACGCTCGATTTTATCCGGTGATATGCCCTTACTCAGTAGTTTGCGCTCTCGTAAGGCGACAACCCCTCGCGCGTTCCGTCTGATGCCCGCGCAAACAAACACCGTGTGACTTTTATTTTCCCCAAAGTCAATACCATAAGTAATATATTTCATATCATTAGGCGGCTCTTTGATTATCCATTTATTCGGTTCATCTGCAAATTGCCCAAAAATAAGCCCCTCGGCAATTACCCTTTGCCCCAAAATATCGCGCTTGTACCATACTGAGTTAGGGTTATATAAAGCCTTAATCTCATCGCGCCGTTGCTCAGTAATAGAATAATTGTCGTCAAGTGTGAAATGCTGATATTGATACCCTTCAAGCCCCTGAGTCCGGTATAAGTCGATGTAATCAGAATAAATCTTATGGTTTGGATTACAGGGGTTCAAGTCCCATAAAGTCAGGGGATCTATTGCCGCCGCTTGACGACCAAGCGCAACTTTGACGAAACTAACGCGGCTATCGCCACTGTCAAAATGCTCATTGATTTCCGTTGCAATCCAAATGCCGTAAGAGTTACCCAGAATCCGCTTATAACTGTCCGCCTTTGCCCCGCCGGCAAAAATAACAATCTTTTCCCCCGTTTGCGTTTGGATATAAAGCGCCTCATTGTCCCGATATTTTCCCCATCGACAACGACCGCGGAATAAAGCCTCAAGCCCAAAGCCATTACAAACACCGATATTCAGCTTTGCATTTGCAAGTGTCGAACCGCTCGCAAGGTGAATCTTATCCGCGCAAACTTCCAATCGCGCCGCCATGATAATACAGTGATCTATCGTTTTGCCGCTATTGTGATTAATTATCCCATTGGCTAAAAAGTTCTCAAAACCTGGCACGTGAAGGTCATAATAATAATCGTATTTCTTATACACTATTGACACTATTTCATCATAAAGGAGTGTATAATTAGGGTATACTATTTTATTGCCCCTTAAAGGGGACACTTCACATGGGAAACTATCATTATTCAGAAGATGATCTAAATAAGATTCGGGAACTTGCCGCTGAAGGTATGACAGCGATTGAGATTGGAGAAGCTCTAAATCGGACTGCGAGAGGCATTCGTAAGACTTGCCGCCGCTATGATATTCCTCTGCTTTATCGCTCGAATGGGACAATGCACCCTCGTTTTTGTGGCGAAGGGTCTCGTCTATGGAAACAGGGTTATACGATTGATAAAGACGGCTATCGTTTAATGCATACTCCTGACCACCCTTTCGCAAATACAAGCGGTTATGTTCGTGAACATCGTCTTGTAATGGAACAAGTTCTTGAGCGTTATCTAACTCCGTTAGAAGTTGTTCATCATATTGACGGGAATAAGCTAAATAATTCTCCTGAGAATTTGGAACTTTTTTCAAAGAACTCTGAACATCTTCGGGTTGAACTTTCTGGACGTTGCCCAAAATGGACGCCTGAGGGGATTCTCGCAATTCAAGCAGGCGTTGATAAAATTCGCAAGAAAGAACCTTTGAGAAAGAACCGCCGTGAATATGTTCGGAAATGGGCTGCCAACCGTCGGGCGTCAAAAGCCGATGACCTTCGGAAACAACGATCTTCTTCCCAGACTTCAGAATAACTTCAAATAGTTTTACCTTTTTGAATCTGTAAGCCTTTGAAGCCTTAGCAATTACCAGCTTTTCGCCATCAAAAGCGTATACATGCCCGCCCTGATAATCGCGCGCTTTTATATGCTCATTTTTCACAGGATCATAAATCAAAGTATCACCATCGATACATCGTATTGCGCCCTCGGCTACCGACATGCGCGCATTAATACCCGCTTCGATATAATCCGCATGTTTTCGCGACAATGGCGCAAAGGGAATAGACCGCTCTAAAATCATTCTTCCTCAGTATCAGAACGCGCATCTTTGGCATTATTAATCAAATCAACTAACGCCGACAAATCCTCGACCTTATCTTGATTTTCAGAAGCCGGCGCATTTTCCATTTTCAAGAAGCGACCCAAAAGCTCAAGCGCACGTTGCTTGTCGTACAATTCCAAAACAGGCGTTCCATGTCGAGTATAAGAAATCTTTTTGATAACATCGCCGCTGTCTTGTACGACCCTTTCCCAGTTGACTTCCGCCTTTTTCGTTTTTGGGTCATAGGTTAGAAAATCGCCCAAATTCGACCTTGCCTGTTTCGTCAACCGGATCAACACCTCATCAGCTGATGCCCCAATCTCTTTAATGCGCTGATTAACCAATTCGGCAATGTCAGGATATTGCAACAAACGCCAACCGGCTTTTTGCGGCGATTTATAACCCGCTTTTTCAGCCGCCTCGCGTGCGTTCCAACTAATTAGGTAAAATTCGACAAATGCGCGCTGTTTTGGACCAAGTCCCATTTCACACCCTTGCCTTCCAAATGCAGACGGTTCTCAGTATCAAACGTGTGTAATACCAAAGGCACTCACGCCCGCCTTCAAAATCAGTCCACATCTCCGCATCCATTCATAGCGTCCAAACGCGCGGTCAGTTCGGCAACTTGTTTCTGCAATTCAAGAACCTTAGCGTCCTTACGCGCAAGGGCTTTCGTCAACTTCTCGACCTGTGAGGTCAATTCTATATTTTCCCGCTTTAGCTTTTCGATAGTGACCTCGCGATTCTCAATCTCACATTCTAAATTGTCAATTTTGCCCTCAAGCGCTGCGACTTTGTCATCAAGTGTCTTTAGTCTTTTTTCATAAAGCGCGGATAATGTGGCGGCAGCCTGAACCTGTGAATTGTCACAATCGTTCTCAATCTGCTTGGCTTCGTTCCTCACTCTTGCCCGGTCAACAAAATAAACCAAAACCGCGGCAATCGTCCCGCCTTGCAAAAGCGTGCTGATTACGGCTTGCCAGTCCACGACTACCCCAAACCATCATTTGGGTTTGAAGCGTTTCTGATCGCGTTATAAACACCACTCGCAGTAATGCCAAGTGCCAAGCCATAAATGGCCGCCCCGAACCAACCAACAAACCCAACCGGAACGCCTAAGCTAATCTGATAAAGCACGCCGATAACCAAGCCGATTGCCATGCTGATACCAGTTAACAACTTGCCCGAAGCTCCAAAGGTCTTAGTTAATTCAACTAATCCCATCACAACAAAAAACAAAGGCACTCCACTTACAATTTCATTCCATTCCATCATTCACCTCTAAGTAATTAAATTAAAAAGCCCGAAGCAAGGCCATTATTTCAAATGACATATACTTCGGGTGGAAAGTCCGATAATCCATATTCGGTTGTAAACATTATAACACAAAATCAAGCGACTTTTTTGCGCTCCAACACTCTTTTGATCAACCGCTCCAACCTCAAATCAGACGTGGCAAAAACAAACGCACTTCCGCATTGCTTACAATTCCCCTGCATTTGCCGAACAATCGCGCCCCCGCAATCCAGGAAGATAATATCGTCAATATAATACTCTCGCCCTATCTCATTACCGCACTTTGCGCACTTTACAATTTCGCTCATAGTTCCTCACTCCACATGTTCTCAATCTTCCAACCCAGGCGATCACATTCTTTATCCGCAATAATCCGGCAACCCCTAATGTCCGGCCCGCATACTTCAAAATATTCCTGCGCAATGTCATTGACAACTCGGTATCTGCAAGGGCGCAACCTCATCCGCAACCCCTCAATAATTTGACCCAAAAAAGCCTTTTGTTTTTTCATATCTTCTCTCCCAAAATCCGGATCGCGTCCGAATTGCTAATATTATTTAGCCTTGCATACAAGTTGATTACATCCATTACCTTGATATTGCATTTCCGGCATCCACCTACCTTTTTTTGCGCGTCAAACCAAAATGACGGGCTTTTATCGTCGTGAAATGGACAATGGGCTATAAACCACCTACCATTCCGGTCACTTTTCCTCACTCCCTTGAGCAAATCAAGCATTGAAAACCGCTCTTTAATCGCCCGAAGATTATAATTTTGCGCATTATCTGCTTCATCAAAGGGATCTGAATAGTATGGAATTGATACATTTAGAGTGTTATACTGAGTACTTTGCTCTGGCTCCGGAATGTAAAACTCCGGTAAAACATCGGATAAAGCGTTTACACTCAGTATTGGAGCGCTATTCATTGCCCGATAAACAAATCCACTCGGATGCACACTTGGCGGCGCAAGCACATATCCTCGTTCCGCTTTTACGTCCAGTAAATCATTGTGCGCATTCTTTGCCGCTTCTTGCGTTTTGATGTAAACATGCACGCCGCGCCGCGTCTTGACCATATAAGTGCCTTGCGGATATTTTGCGCTAAACTCAGTATGCCAATAATCGAATACTTCCTGAACATCAAAGTCGATAACTACTAATCCATTGCCAACCACAACGCCAAGGTTTCGCATGGGTGAATAAAACCAGTTTTTGAGCTCAGTATCGGTAGGTAAATGCGCTTGGTAATACTCCCATTCCACCATTGCCCGCTTGCTTTGATACACAACTGGTAAAACCGGAAAACCGAACTCAAAAACCCATTTTTTTGCCTGGTTAAACGCCTCGTTCATTTTTGCCTCTTTTCCTCGTTGAAAACCGGTTTAACTGTTACCCCCCCTTAAAGGGGTGGGGTAAACTGGTTAAACACTTTGCCCGTTTTCCTAAACGGTTATTGGGCGAACTGGTTAAACTGGTTAAACTAAGGCTTGATTTCATAAAATTTTGCATTGTACGCTCCGGTTGATTCAATGATTTTTCCTTCTTTTACTACCTTTATTAGCGCGGCATTGAAGTTAGGGCGATGTCCACCCACATAGGAATAAAGCATTGATGTATTGCATTTGCCATAAGTGTTTAATGCATCAATGATTTGGCTACCGATGTTGATTAATATTTGTTGTTGATTATTAATCTTCACACCTGCGCTGTTATAAAACCTTGCCGTTTCCAGTTCATCAGAAACAGGGTCAACAGTGTAAGTCCAGCGCGCGCTGAATGCTTCAATGGGTTTGCGCCGCGCCTTCTCGTTCTCAATTTCGATAGTGTCAGAGTGCCCGTCCCGCTTCACGCGAAAGACATAATCAACGCCGCCTTCAATGGAACTATGCCCGCGCAAAGCGTTTCCTGCCCGCCCTGCATTCACCTTGTTACTGTGAGAAATAAGCGCCATTGTCGCGTCAAGAACTTCCGACATTTTGCGCAAGTTGTACATAACAGTGTCCATTTCGGAACTGTTTTCGTCTTTGACGCGCGCCGCTCTCAGTAAGGTGTCGATGATAACAAACGGCTTGACGAGCCCTGTAGACGCGATAAAGGCGGTCAAATCTGTCATTGCGCGCTCATTGACCGCTTTAATCGAAGGGTAAGGCATGTAATAAAATGGCGCTCCGGCATCCGCGCCATATACTGAGCCAATTGCCCGCATGCGCTCCTCAACCACGTCTTCGCCGTTGTCAATATCTATCCAAACAATTGGCGATTGAACGCATTTGCGCCCCAATACTGTTGGGTTGGGTGGCATATCCGGCAACCAGGGCACGCCCAAAGCCACCGCCATAGCCATGTCCATAACTAACAGTGATTTCAGGCTGCCTGGATAACCATACCAAATTGATACTGAGCCTTGTTGCAGCACCTTATCAACCAAATAGCCGACTTTTGGCTTTGGAACGAGCGCATCCGCATAGGATTTGATTGCGTAAGACGCCACGATTTCAACCCTTTAACAATAATCGTTCAATATGCGAGGCTAAGAGATTGGCTTTTTCTGCTAATACTGTTTTTCCGCCGCTTTTTTCAGCCAGGCAGGCAAGGAACTCACGCCCCCTGCGATCGCTTTCCGGCCCAACAAAGATCGTATTGATAACCCCCTGATATTGAGTTGCAACTTTAAGCGCCGCTCTTTCATCGTCTGGGTAGCCATCCGAGATTACAAAAAAGGTCATGCCCGGCAGATCGTACTGTTTGGCGAAACGCAATGCGCCGTCAAGATTAGTTGATCCGCCCTCATAGAATGGCACGCCGCCTAAACATAATTGTGCGTTCGTGCTGAAACTGATTAATAAAATTTTGCCTGGGTTATTAGCTTGCAGATTGCTTAATTCCTCGCAGGCTACGTCATAACGGCTTTTGCCGCCCCGCGCGTGTTCACTCATTGAGCCGGACGTGTCAACGATTACAACGCTCTCAATGTCCATAAATGCCAGCGCCATAGGTTTGCCGGCTTCGATAACCGCCGATAGCGAACCTGGGATTATTGCAGTATTTCTTGATTTCATGTGCTACCTCTCTTTTTTGTGTTCTATACTGAGTAACGATTGTTATGGTGTTACTTCATTCGTCATTACATCTATAAACCGTGTAAGTTTCACTGCAAACTCCGCGGACGCTATCGGCCCCATATTACGGAGATTGATATATTCAACTAAATGCATAAAGGCATAATTTGCCCTTACTTTCGTGTCGGTGTCAAATTCCGCATAATAAATATCCGCGACATATTGTTGTTCGTCATTTTTCGCGGTATCTAATACAGCTTCAAGTTTAGTTTTCATCATTTAGTACCCAATCATATAAGCGTGTCTTGGCATTTTGCATTACTGAGTATTGACTTGCAAAGTCCTCACTTGTCGCCATAGCGTTCAGATAATCATCTCTCGCGTCAAGAAAACTGTATAGTAAGTCCTCAAATTCAAGGGGCTTATCCATGTGTGCGCCGTCTAATACTTTTGGATTAGTAGCTTCAAAATACTCAAATATCGCCTTTTTTGCGGCTTGTTGAGCGTCCGTCATTTTCAGAAAATTGGTTTTCCCATAGCCATAGGCTTTCAAAACTGCGTCCTTATAATCCTCTAACAGGTCATCAAGTTTGGCTTTTTGATGTTCGTTCATGATTGTCCTTTCAAAATCGTCTCGACAAGGTCGGCAAGTCCACGGAGTTCGGAAGGGGATAGGCGTGTTCTTGCAACAACGTAAACGTCTTTGTCGTTCCCGAATGTTATGCCACCGATAAATTCGTTTTCTCGATAGATTACATAGCCTTCGCTTTTACCCACTTGCTTTATCGTAAACTTACTTCCCAACTTACTACAATTTGTAGTCGGTTCAACTGGTTCATACTGTACAGCTTCAATCACAATTGGTTTTTTGCGATACTGTTTCATTCCTGCTCCTTTCCAAATTGTTTATACAAATCTTCATATGTTAGTTTTGGCGATAAAGACTCCGCCCAAATCATCAGGTCTAATACTTGCTTTGGCGTGAAACCTTGCCCTACATCGCCATGTTGATAATCAGGGTGTTCAAATAACCGCTCGCTCCCATTCTTGAATACTGCCACTTCTGCGTCTGGGCAAGTAAGAATGTAAACATCTTCTACTGCGTGGTTTATATAATTTTCGCAATAGTTGTGAAGCCCAAACTGAACTGATACCGTCCAGCCGTTAGCAAATTCCATCTGGAAGCCCTTGCTTTTAATCGCTTTGAATTGTGCCATCATTGCTCCTTCCACGGGCGGATTTCTGCATAGGCGAGGACGTCAGAAAGAGGCTCTCCGGTTTCATCATCGCGCCAGCCATAATATTCCCACATTGAATAGTTCTTGTCTACAAGCCATACGTTTTTATCGTAAACCAAATTGCCTTCAATGTCTTGTGCCGCCACCCAGTATTCACCTGCCACTTCTGGCTCACCAGTTTTCCAATCGTACTTTTCAAGTTCTGTTTTTAGCCTTTCGTTCTCGGCTTTCAGTTCGGCGTTTTCCTCTCTCAAATATTCCGTGCCATCACCCCACGGATTATCAGATAGACATCGCAACTTCATTTGGTCGTCAATACGTCCGCCTGTGTTCCATGCGCTTCTCATCATTCACCTTCCTTTTGCACTTCTCATTTCAACCCCAAATCGTCAGCCCTATGACTGGTCAGCGCAAAGTCTATTATTGCAGCACGTGCCTTTTGGAAATCAGGGTCATCACAACTCAATGCGCAAAAATGCGCTGCAATCTGAGCAGCTATTTTCCTGTCAACAACCATGCCCCTACTCCCGCACCATAATGGCAGGCATGAATAATCAAGGTAAGCATATCGCAGGTCAGCATATTGCAGGTCAGCATTTCGCAGGTCAGCATATTGCAGGTCAGCATATTGCAGGTAAGCATTTCGCAGGTCAGCATATTGCAGGTAAGCATTTCGCAGGTCAGCATTTCGCAGGTCAGCATATTGCAGGTAAGCATTTCGCAGGTCAGCATTTCGCAGGTCAGCATTTTGCAGGTCAGCATATTGCAGGTTGACACGTTCCCCGCCTTCGTGGTTTAGCCATAGTTTGTGATTCTTTAAAATTGTTTCAAGTTCTTCTCGTTTCATCATTCACATCTCCTTATCACAATATCCCCATCACCATAGCCACAATTGCACATAAGCCGCAAAGTCCAGCTATTAGCAGGCAGACAACTAACAGGCAACAAGTGGGCGGCGTGGGGTCGGGGTTATGAGGCATTAATGCCGCCTGTCAAGATGTTTTGAAGTTCCTCAATGTGAGTGAGGACTCTATCCAATAAATCTGCAAGTTTGATTTTTTGTTTGGCGTCCAGATTGTCAGGGTCTATCGCGGCAATATCAATCATTTCTCGAAGCTCTCGCACTTGTTTCTCTGTATACCAATCCTTTGGCTCCAACTGATTATCGGCAATAAATTCCTCAAAGCCTTTTTCGTCTTTGCAAACCAATTCATCGCCAAAATCTACCAAAACATCATCTTTTGCGATTTTGTAAAATCCGCTGTCAACTTCAATCGTCAACTGATAATCACCGTCCACCCAGCGCACTCTGATTTCCTGTGATTTCGCAAACTGCATGACCTCACGAAAATTCGTGCCATCGAAAATACAGTAAGGCACTTCATCAGTAATTACTCTGCGTTTCTTTATCGTTCCTTTTGTTTCCAATTCAAATCCTTTCACTATACCCACATCTCATTAGGCGCTTTAGCGTCCTTTTCCCAACTGGTTACAAGCGTTTGCCCCTGCTCATTTTTCCAATCTTCCCATGCAAAGATTTTGCTCACTTCAAGCCGCCCCAGTTTTTCAACCCCCTCAACCATTACCAAGCCGCAACGCAGCGGCGCTCTATACTGAGTATCAGCAGATAATAAATTGCGAATTTCCTGCTTTTCTTGCGCACGTAATTGCCGTTCCTGTTTCGCTTGCAGTTCAAGCCCGATGTCATACCGTGCCCGTTTTGTAGGCTCACTCAACGCATCATAGGCATTTTTTATCTCTATAAAGCGCTCCCCCGCGTCTGGCTCTTTGCAATGGTCAGGATGCCATTGAAGCGCCATGCGGCGAAACGCCTGTTTTAGCTCATCACCAGTAGCATTCTTTTTAATTCCCAATATCGTATATAGCGTTTCTATTCGTCGCTTGCCGCCTTGCTCCATTCCGCCCCCCACATACTGAGCAAAGCCGCGCTGTCTTTTTTCGCTTTTGAAGCGATATATTTCTCCGTAGTGTTATGAAAGGCGCTTCCAAACGCTAAAGCCGGTGAAGATTGCGTTTGCTCTTTTGCAATATACTTGCGCCGCCATGCTTCAGGGCAATCGAGATACATAGATATTGAGGAATAAGAGAGGTGCTGAATGTCGTTAGCCATTATGCCACCTGCAACTTTTCAACGGTCGCTCTTATTTCCTCGTCATTCGCCGGAATTTTGCCCTCATTGGCAGCCATGATCGCTTCAGCAGAGTAATCCTTCAGCAGATCATTCAGCGTGATCGTCTGAACAGGTGCTTCAAGTTCCGGCTTTGCGTCAATTACCTTTTCAAAGTTGCCTTCCGCATCAACTGATACTGAGCTAAACGCTTCTGGTGCTTTCAAAAAGGTGGTCAAACCGCCGGTAATATCAGGGCAAACCACGTCGGCAGCGTAACCAATTGCGCGCCAGGTGCACATGTTTTTCGGATATTTTTCCCAGTTACCATAGCCGCGTTTGCCGCTGCCAGTTGGTGAACCTTCGGTTAATTGCGCTTTTTTGGCATCTTCAAGTGTAAAACGAGTGGTAAATTCAACCGGACCGCGCTTCATGTAACATTCGGCGCCGATATAATTACCGGCTTTATCGTACAAATCAGTCATTTTGAAAGCGTCTAAAACGCCCTGAGATTGGATTAGCGCCAAAGCGCCGCGAGGGCTTAATGAAGGCTTCCCGTCAATGACATGTAAAAATTCAAAACTGGCAGTAACACCAAGCCCGAGCTCATAACCTTTCAGCATGATCGCGACCGCTTGTTCTTTTGAAGCAACGCCAAAAAGCCGTGAACTAAACATTTCCGGCGCAATTTCTTTAAGCATTCCCCAAACATTTGGGGTTAATTCGCGGTTCTCTTTTAGAACCAATGCAGTATTTTCGTTATTTTGTTCCATTGTTAACTCCTTCTGGATTTTCTAAAAATTCGATTGTTTCAGCGTCAAGAAGATGTAATTCCTGACCCTCATTCAGCCCAAGTGCAAACCGAATGTTATTTTTCATTCCCGGTCCAATGCCCGGGATCTTGATTGATGACTGGAGCTCAGTACAGACGGCGATTGCCGCGCCGGCAGATCCGCAAAATTCTAACAAGCGCCCTACAGTTTCCTCGCCAATTCCAGGCAAGGCGCAAAGCGCTTGTTCCTGAAGTGACAAATGGTTGCCCATTCTCGCCGGTGGCACTTTCATTTCAGGCTTGCGAGAACGATTAGCAAGGCGGATTATTGCCGCCTCTAAATCATCATCGCCATTGCAGAAATGCACAAAAACGCCCAACTCCTGCATACTGAGTATTGCGCCTTGTACGTCGTTCCAGCGCCATCCGGTTTCGCGTCTTTCAACTACCACGTTGCCGTCTGCATTGCTTCGGATTTCACCGGTAACAAGCAAATAAGCCCATTTTCCGGCTTTTCGTTGTTCTTGCAATAAAGCGCCCTGAACAAACAAGCGCCCTTGCCCAAGCGTGCCTAAAAAGTCCTCTGGTGTCTTTCGCTCAACAACCAAGATTTCGTTATCTTCTGTTGACACCCAAAAATCGCCCGCTTCAAGCGTGGTAACAACAACAGGACAGCCGCCAAATTTCAGGCTTTTCACCCATTGCGGTTCTCGGCTGTCTATCATGACGGCTGTAATTCCCATTATTCAAATCCATTCTTTTTTACATCGGCGGCAAGTTGCATTAAGCCGTCTTTTTCACGTTCAAGCGCTAAATCGAGCGCTTCGTCATATGTCATGCCCTGCTCAATGGCATAAGGCGCAAAAACCTCAATCCGGATGTTATTCACCCAGTTTTGGCGTTTGCTTAGCTTTACTGAGAGTTCCATCGCTCCACCTCTTTTTCGATTAATTCAACGATTTCTGGCGATTGGACGGTAAACACCTTCGAGATTAAAGGCATTTGCGCAATTTGTCGCGCAAGCGCATCTTCAAAGGCTTGCCGGTTGCCGTTGTTATTGCGCCCTTCGTTGGCAATCAAAACCTTCGCAAAACTAAGCGCGGTCGATTTCTCATTGTCGTTAGGGGCGGCGTCGGCGTTGGTGGTCGCCTCGCTATACTCAGTATCAGCGGTTGCGCTGCCATTCCTTCGATTTCCGGCAAAAGCGGCAATACAGGCTTCTTCATTCGGATAAAGCTCCAAGAATTTGAAAGTCGGCCATTTTTCGCCGCTGTCAAGTCCGGTATCGCGGTCAAACTTTTTGCGTGTGCCTTCAATGCGTATAACCTTTACCCATTTGTCGTTTAGGTCGCGAAGTCCTTGCACCCCGATTGCCTTAATTGATGGATTAGTGATTGTTGTCCAGTCGCGATCAAACGAAAGCAGTTTTTGATAAATATCAAAGCTAATGTTTTGTTCGGCGATTGGAATAATTTGCAAGTAGATTTCAACGCGCCGCTTTTCCTCGTCATGGATTGTAGGGTCAAAAGGCACTGGTTTCATCTTGTTGCCGGGGAAGAAAAGATATTGCGCGTCCGCCTTGACCTGTCCGTAATATTCAAACGGTTGGGCTTTTGCGTTGTCTGCCTCGGCGAAAGGGTCGGGCATTACAATGGTAGTATTGTTGTCAGTCATTTTTTATCTCCTGTTAATGTGGTAAAATATTGGAAGTAGTTTGCGCCCATTTTCGGGCAATTACATGAGCCTCTTTTGCCAGAGGCTTTATTTATTTCTGATTAGTGGCAATCTCAATAAGCACCTCACTTTCTGCTTTATGCATGTTTTCTTTCGTGATTTGAATGTCTTCATAATTTGCCGATAGTTCGCACTTGATGGCATTTATTTCGCGTGCAATTTGCGCTTTTCGGTGTGGGTTTGGTTCTCGCTTTTGCCGAATAAGCAGTTGCTCATACTCAGTATTGAGAGCGCGGATATTTTCGCGGCAATTTTCAATGTAAGCAATAGCGTTGTTCATTTCCAATCTCCTCGTGCCAGCGGTTTGATAACGTGCTCCCAGAGCCAGTAAAGGGCGTAGGGCGCGATAAATAGAATGGTGATGATTAGGGCAAAATCTATGAGAATGTCGTTGTTCATCGTCTATACCTCTCTAACATCGCGGGATCACAATTCATGATTTTGCTAATATCCATGCCTTTTGGCACTTTGCGACCGGAACGCGCAATAAGTTCGTTGTCGGTGTAAAACTCCGAACAATATATTGCCCAATCGTTATAGCCGCCTTTTTTTGCCACCCAATAGAGAATTTCCTTAGTGTTGAACATGTTTATTCCCTTTGGGCTGTCAATGGTTTTCCCAGCGGCGAAAATAGTGCCATAGGGGATTTGATCAAATGCTTCTAATGTCCACATGTTTCACTCCTTTACTTCATATATCTTTTTGATTGACGCAATCTCATCATTTGATTTATTCAATTTCAACAATGCCTTCGCAATCAATCGGTACATCTCCGCCTGGTCAACTCTCACGTTCAGCAGCGTTTCTAACTCAGTAGATATTTCGTCATTTATCGCCTGTAAGTTCTCAAGGTGCCAAAACGTCTTATATCCGCCTTGCTTTGCCCGTTGCCTCTCGTTCATGTCGTTTTTGTGACCAGTTTTAGACATTTTCCCGACATTTCTCATTATTTAGTTACTTTGTCGGCGATACTTGGGTTATGAGAACTTGCTTTGGAAGATTTACGCTTTTCATACTCCTGCCTGATAATCCATGCTGTTTGATTGCCGATCGAACGCTTATCCTCGGTCGCAAGCTCTTTGATCATCTGCTCAATCCCAAAATCATTATTAATTTGGATCGTGTAGCTGGTGTTTGTTTCTGCCATATTTTGCCTTTCGTAAGAAAATTTACCAAAATGGTATATAGAATTACCAGTAGTATAGCAGGAGTTCTTTAGGATGTCAATAGAAAATACCAAATTGGTACACACGAGTTTTACCGAATCGGTTAATATATTTTTCATGGAAGGAAATTCGCAAATTGCTCAATTAATTCAAGCCGAAATGGACGCCCGCAATCTTGGGGTTAGACGAGCAGCGGCGGTTATTGGCATTTCTCACCCTACACTAATAAAGGCGTTGGAAGACGGCAAAATATCTTTTGAAACCGCGGTCTTATTATCAAAGTTTTTGCGAAGATCGCCGGAAGCAATTATGCGCATTGCCGGACTTTTACCCCATGTTTCTGCAAAAACAGAAAATCACGAAAAGTTTTTGTATCTCTTGAATCAACTCAATGAGATAGATCAAGAAACAGTAATGAACCTCATGCAGGTATTACTGAGTAAAAAATGAAAGTATAATAGGGTGCAAACATTATGAAAATTGGATTTCGTAAACCAGCATTCAAAAAAAGCATAGCCGTAGTATTGATTTCAACTGCAATAATTATCAACTCTTGCCAAAATGAAGTAAAGCTAACTGAGCTTAATCTTGTAGAAACGTCTGTGGCTGAAACTCTTGATAGTTATGGCTTTGTAGTTATGGCTGCCACACCTGGCCCAACGCGAACCAGTGTCCCCACTTTGGAGCCAAGAAACATTATAGAGTCGATAATTGATGACGTGCGATTAAATGAATACTGTAATCAGGAATTAGTTCCAGAAATAATCAAGAAATTTCGTTTGATTGATGAGGATTCCACCTTCTCAGGGTTAATGAAAAATGTAACATCAAAAATTAATAATCCTAAAATGTTCACATCAGAAGAAGAGCAGAAAACCGTACTTGAAGAATTGAAAAGGATCATTGACGAAGTCAATGCAATCAAAGTCCCGGAATGCCTGAAAACAGCTAAGATGAAAATTCTAATGGGTTATGAAGAAGTTCAAAAAGTAGCCAAACGAAATGATAGCAACTGGTTTCCTGATTTAATGGGAGCTGGCTTTATTGGGCAAAGTGGGCGTGATGAATTAACCCGAATAGAGCAGTGTTTACCTTCAGGTTGTAAATAACCACACCCTTAATACTGAGTAAAAACCTAATGCTTCTGTCTGATTATCCATATAAATTCAAGCCCAAAAATATCAAATCTAATTATGGTTTCGTGTGCGAATTTTTTAATTTTCATAGCTCCCTGCGATTTTGTTTGCGATTGATGTTTGAACGTTACCATTGATGATTGACTTTGCAGTGGCTATATTATAGAACATCAGTTCTAAATAATCAAGAGCAAAAATTATGATAAGAGTCTTGAAGGAAAAAATGGGCAAAATGGCGCGATTTTACTCGTTGAAACGCTTTGCGGTAAGGCAGGAGTCTGCAAAACTCTCATCATGGGTTCAATTCCCATCGTCGCCTCTTATAGTTCTTACATATAGCGGTATTTCCCAGAAGTTAGTCATTTTATCCCCTATATATGCCGGTTGCGGTTTTGCAATTTTTACTCAGTATATTGCGCTTTTGCGAGTTATGGTAAGAGTCCATGCCAAAAACGCCTGATTTTGACCTTATTTCGGACTGGGTTCAAAGTTTCCTGTTTGACCGCAAAATTAGGGGATTTAAGGCGGGCACGATCGAGTATCACCGCAAGTGTCTAATGCGTTTTTTGCGCTTTTGCGAGGGGGAAAACATTCAATATGTGCGCGAAATAACACCGCTTATACTGAGGAAGTTTATCAACTCAATGGACTGCTTGGCGGATATAACAATCCGAAATACATACAAATCCGTTGCCGCATTTTTGCATTGGTATGAAGCAGAAGTTGAACCACCTGACTGGAGATCGCCGACAAATAAGGTTCAAACCCCAAAGGTAACAGATGCGCCGATACAGCCCATTCCTATAAAGGACGCTTATCAAGTGATTAAAAAATGTCCGAATGACAATCTCGGTGTTCGTGATCGCGCGATTCTCTCAGTATTGTTAGATACAGGGATAAGAGCAGCGGAATTACTTGCGCTTGATTTTGAGGATCTAAATATCGCTTCAGGGCAATTGTTAATTCGTCATGGTAAGGGGGATAAAACAAGAGCGGTTTATTGTGGGAAAGAAACAAGGCGTAACTTGCGGCGATGGTTGACCGTGCGAGGGCTTGAAAACAACCCCTTATTTACCACCCTGGATAGCTTTGAGCGATTGACTTATTCCGGCTTGCGTTGGCTCATTATTCGTGCTTTTGAGCGGGCAAAAGTGCCCTATAAGGGCATTCATACATTCCGGCGATTATTTGCGCTCACTTTACTGAGGCAAGGTGTTGATGTTGTTACTATAAGTCGATTGTTGGGGCATAGTACTACTGAGGTTGTTAAGCGTTATCTTGCGCAAACTGATGATGATTTACACATAGCGCACGCCAAAGCCTCGCCGGTAGATAATGGGTTTTGAACAAGTAAAGCCCCTACATCAATACTGAGTAAGGGCTTATAAATTGTCGGTAAATTGCGCCGATTATTCTATCGTTCCTTCACCTTCACCCAAATTGACCGCTCATCTACGCGTCCTTTTGAAGTCGTTACCTTACATTCGACACGGTACGTTTTACTGCCCAAGCCGTCTTTAAGCCAAACGGTAACAATCCCACCTGCTTCCGTTTTTCGGTCGAGCGTCAATCCAGGCGGTACGGTGATTTCATAATCGGTGATGGTTTCCGGTTGGTCGCCGCCTTCGAGCCATTTATCCCACTTGAAGGAATAGTCTAAAACTGCTTCGGGGTCTTTTGTAAATCCATCTGTCATATTTTTATCTCCTAACATCTAACTTCATAAGTCCTGTTTTCAGGTTCGATAACATAAGTCCTGTTTTCAGGTTCAATAACAAACGTTCGGCACATCGGCGTTGTGGTCGTTCCTACGATAAAATTGACATTCGTGCCAGTAAGGATATATGCGCCACTATCCAACTGAAGCACATAATTCCGTTGGATTGCAAAGGTAACATCATTTCCGCTTACTGAGTATGAACCACTTGCGCAAGCTAAAACATAATTGCGTTGGATTGCAAAGGTAACATCATTTCCGCTTACTGAGTATGAACCACTTGCGCAAGCTAAAACATAATTGCGTTGGATTGCAAAGGTAACATCATTTCCGCTTACTGAGTATGAACCACTTGCGC
>Ga0265295_1001862_pt1 | contig 35640 bp, 32 predicted proteins | sample Munlansysbiofilm_FD_192503 | JGI IMG/M metagenome (GOLD analysis project Ga0265295, IMG submission 192503) | Leachate microbial communities from a municipal landfill in Southern Ontario, Canada - Methane capture system biofilm | ecosystem: Engineered > Solid waste > Landfill > Unclassified ... | reverse complement strand
TGACATCTATGAACTTAAAAAAAGTAACACTTCCTATCCCAACTGATCAAAAGGAAAGAACGCTTAGAATTCTATTACCAGATGACTATGAAACATCAGAAAAAAGGTATCCGGTATTATATATGCATGACGGCCAAAACCTTTTTGAAGATCACACATCATTTAGCGGTGCTTCGTGGCAAATCAAAGAAACACTTGATGAATTGATGATTAAAGATATCATTGTTATTGGCATTGATAATTCTGATTTACGTCTTTTTGAATATTCCCCATGGCCATGTGTTGATGAAGTTAAAAAGATGACTAAAATCAAAGTGGGTGGTTTAGGAGATATTTATGCAACCTGGGTAACAACCTTTGTGAAACCATTCATAGACTCACATTATAGAACACTCGATGATTTTAAAAACACTTATGTTGCTGGTAGTTCAATGGGTGCTTATATTTCGGTTTATATGGCAAGTAAATACCCAGATATTTATCAAACCGTCGGATCTTTTTCATTAGCTTCGTGGTTTAACGAAGACATGTTTTTATCTTACGTAGATGAAAGTCATGTAAATGGTGATCAAAAGTTTTTCATATCTGTTGGTAGTCATGAATCACATGAGAAGAAATCTTCAATGAATGAGCTTTATATAAAAAACAGTCAGAATTTAAAACAAGCACTGATAAAAAAAGGGATTCATGAGATATGCTACATCGAAACAGGTGACAGACATCACGAATTGGCATGGCGAAAAATGTTTAAGGAGTTTATTCGGTTTGCATTAAAAAAATAACACGGAACATTGATTTCCGTGTTTTATTTTTATAACCATGCGAGAACTTTTTGAATGTATTGATCCCAAAACGCCCAATCATGAACACCTGGTGATTCTTCATAGTGGTGTTTCACATGCCGTTTTTCTAAAAATTCTTTAAATTTTAAATTGTCTTGATATAAAAAATCTTCTGTCCCACAAGCTACATAAAGATCAGGTAAAACGACATCGTGCTTCAGATGGAGATCAATTAAATATTTAAGATCGGTAGGTGTATTTTGACTTGGTTTAAGTCCAAATACTGCATTAAACCATTCATTTCTGGGTTGCTCATTGGCAAGCCTTTTTATTTCATCAATATCGAGAGCACCAGATAAACTTGCTGCTTTCGCATAGCGATCAGGATACGTTAATGCAATCTTTAAAGCCCCATAACCACCCATGGATAATCCTGCGACATAAGTGTCTTCTCTTTTTGTTGAAATGGGGAAAAGTGATGCCATTAGTTCAGGAAGTTCTTTAGATACATACGTAAAGTAATTTAATCCAGAAACTGTATCCATATAATAACTATTATTCACAGCTGGCATAATAATCGCGTAGCGATAATTCCAGGAATAACGTTCAATCGAAGTATAACGTACCCAATCTGTGTGATCCCCAATATAGCCGTGAAGTAAATATAATACTTTTAACTTTTCATCCTTTTTAATATCTTGAGGAATAATGACATTGACTGTTGTATTTAAATCAAGCGCATTTGAGCGAATATGAAGTGTTAGAAATGCCATAAAATGAAGCCTCCTTTATATGATTTTATTATATCACGATATCAATAAAAAAAATGAGCCCTAATGTCTGGGGGGGATGTAGACATTAGGACCAATTCACGGGTCTCACCTCACAAAGGTGGGTGAAACAATTGTATTATATATGAATATGGACATGATGTCAACTAAAAATTTTTCTAATTATTTAATGTAATAAAAATGTAAGAAATATATGTAAAATTAAGTATATTCTACTCATAAAAATCAACGATTTCATAACATAATTCTTACATATCAAATTTCATCCATAAGACTTTTTCGTCTGTAATATCCGATCCATAATTCCAAGCAGAGAGATAACAAGATTAAAATGATCGTCCAAGCAAAAACAGATGCATAATCGAGATTTGTTTTTGCCATATAAAGGGCATCACCAATAGAGTTTTTTGTCTGTGCTAAATATTCAGCCATGACCAATACCTTTAGACCTAAACCAAAGGATTGTAGAAACGATAATAAAAGATAAGGTCTCATTAATGGGTAATACAAATATCGAAAAGATAACTTAATATCTTGTGCTTCTAGTTTATAGACATCGATATAACTTTGATCGATGTTTTTTATACCTTGTTCAGCTGCTTGATAAATGATGGGAAACACCATAAAAAAAGTGATGACGTACGGTGTGATTGAAAACCCTAAAACGATAAGTAAAATCACGACGATAGAAATGACCGGTATCGTTCTTAAGATGGTGACATAAGGATGCATGATCCACGAAGCCTTTTGGTTTAGTCCAGCCAATGTACCCAAAATGATACCTGTAATCGCTGAAGCTAATACTGAAAGTATTAAGCGAAATAAGGATAGTCCTATGATAACATATGAACTACCCTTACCTGCTAACCTCCATAATGTGAAAAGGACATCAAGTGGAGATGGTAAAATTAAGTGATGATCAACGATCAGATATAGGAGATACCATATAAAAATGAGCGATAACAAGGATGATAGAATCCAAGTTTTTTTCACATTTAATCACTCCAATAAAAAGCATCTATAGGTATTTGTCCACCTATGAGGTTAGGGTTAATATCTAGGATCAGATTTAAGTAAATATGGATTGAATCTAAAGATTCATCAGGTGTTTTTAATGATAGATGACTACCTTCTATGGCATTCATAAACATAGTTTCGTCATCAATAATTCCAAATTCAACACCTTTTTGACAAACGTCTTCTGATTTTTCATTAACCCATTGAATAGATTGTTCAAGCGAATCAATTAAGTTTAAAACAGCACGTTTTGACATTGATTGATGAACAAATAAAGCTGCTTGGGGGTATGAAGAACCGTTGTGCAATTCAGCATAGATAGCTTGTAAATCAAGAGATGCTGTTGATGGTATAAGTGTTTTAATCTTTGATAAACTTGGTTCAGCAACCATAACAATTTGAGTTGAATCAGCAAGATACGAAGCTGCAGCTAGTTGCACAGAATCAACATAGGTGATATTTGCTTCAATGTCATAAGATTCTAAGATATGTTTAATGATAATATCTGATGTTTGATTGCGTCCAAATACAACTAAGTCTTTTCCATGAAGATCTTCGAGTGTCAAGGTTGTATAAGATGTGGAAACAAGATGGTAATTACCCCAAACAAGGATTGCTGCGAGTTGATAATCATCTTTTGATTGAAAGAGCTTAGCTCCTAAATTTGTTGGTGCAATGATGGCATCATGAGAAGCTGATCCAAAAGCTGCAATTAAAGGATCTGGTCCATTGACAATATCGATCGCGTAGTCATCTGGATCAAGACCTAGTACTGTCATCGCTGGACTTCCTTGAGGTGCCATGATGGAAATACTCTCTTGGGGTTTGCAGCTAGATAATATGAAGATCAATAAAACAAGAATAAAAACTTTTTTCATGATAGCCTCGTGTTAGATTTTTGAGTAAGATTCCCGCTTATGATAATGTGTATGCAAGAGATGATGTGAGCGATGTGAATTTGGTTTTTGCAAAAACTTCGCATAAAGTTCTTGAACAAATGGATTTTCATGTGATTTGCGAAGTGGTGCATCTCTATCGATGTCATAGAGAACCTGTGCACGAAGACTTCTGATGTCTGTCTTTTCAGCAATTTTAGCTGGTACAATCGGTTGTCCACCACCGTTGATACATCCTCCAGTACATCCCATGAATTCAACAAAATGATATTTCTTGTCTGAGTTCTTCATTTCTTCTAAGAACTGTCCAATCGCATAACCACCATGTACAACTGCAACTCTAACTTGTGTACCAGCAATGGTGTATGTCGCTTCTTTAATATCTTGTGTTCCGCGAAGTTCTTTAAAATCAATCGGTGTTGGATGCTCTTCTAAAATCTCTGTCACTGTACGTAGTGCAGCTTCCATTACACCACCGGTTGCACCAAAGATGGTACCTGCACCTGTATATGAAGCAAGCATGCCATATGGTGTTATGGGTTCTAATGTTTTGAAATCGATTTTTCTGCGTCGAATTAAACGTGCTAATTCGCGTGTTGTTAAAACGATATCAACATCACGATAACCATCCCTACCCATATCTTCACGTCTTGCTTCTTCTTTTTTAGCTATGCAAGGCATGATCGATAAAGAAACGATATTTTTAGGATCTAATTTCAATTCATTTGCATAATATGTTTTTATTAATGCCCCTGCCATTTGTTGTGGTGATTTACATGATGAGACATTGGGAATTAATTCGGGATAATAAAGTTCTAGATAATTAACCCAGCCTGGAGAACATGAAGTAAACATAGGGAAAGGACCACCATTTTGAAGGCGTGAAATGAATTCAGTTCCTTCTTCTAAAATAGTTAAGTCTGCTGTAAAGTTGGTATCCATAATTTCATTGATGCCTAGTTCTTTTAATGCAGCAAACATTTGACCTTCAACATTTGTTCCAATAGGATAACCAAACTCTTCACCTAAAGCTGCACGAATCGATGGAGCAACTTGAGCAATAACAGTTTTACTTGGGTCTCTTAAAGCGAGTTCTAACTGTCTAATGTCATCTTTTTCACTTAATGCACCGGTAGGACATGCTTGAATACATTTTCCACAATAGATACAACCTGCGTCTTCCATATGATGAAAAAGTGCAGGACCAACATAAGTTTCAGAGCCTCGTTGATTATAGTTTAATATACCTAGTCCAGTAAATTTTTCACAAGCTGAAACACAGCGTCCACATAAAACGCATTTACTTGAGTCAATCGTTATAACACCACTTGAATCTGTAAAGTAGCGCGGAGCATCATGTGTACCATAAAGGTAGGTTAATTCATTTTCAATTGAATACTCACGGAGTAAATCTAAAAACTCACAATTGTTTTCTCTTGAACATGTAAAGCACTCAAAATGATGCTTATGTGCAAGAAGTTCTAAGTTCATCGTCACAGCTTGAAATACGTCTAAGTCATCTGTGATGACATTCATGTTTTCTTCAACTTTTGTACGACAAGCAGGTTTTAAATTCTTTTGTCCGTTGATTTTAACTGAGCAAACACGACAATTACCCTCTTCATGAATGCCTTCAAAATAGCATAAACGTGGGATGTTAATACCATTTACTTCCGCCGCTTGTAAAATCGTTTTGTCTGATGTTGTTGTAATGGGTTTTCCATTAATAACTAATTGAATTTCTTTTGTCATATACGATTCTCCTCATGAATTGCAACACTGGAAATAGCTCCAACAGGGCAAGCTTTTTTACACGCACCACAGCGTATACAAAGATCTAAATCAATGATATGCTTTTGTTTTGGCCAACCAGTAATTGCGTTTGTAGGGCAATGTTTAGCACATTTAGTACATCCGATACATGTATCATCAATCACGAAATTAGTTAATTCTCTACATACACCAGCTGGACATGTCTTATCGATAACATGTGCCTCATATTCATGTCTAAAATGTTTTAAAGTTGATAATACAGGATTAGGTGCCGTTTGTCCGAGTCCACAGAGCGATGTTTCTTTAATCATATGTGCAAGTTGTTCAAGTTCATCGATGTCTTTCATCGTGCCTTGACCTGCACAAATACGATCTAAAATTTCTTTCATCTGCTTCGTGCCTTCACGACACGGTGTACATTTACCACAAGATTCATCTACGGTAAAGTCAAGGTAAAAGCGTGCAACATCGACCATACAGTTATCTTCATCCATGATGATCATACCACCTGAACCCATCATTGAACCCAGTGCAGTTAGTGATTCAAATTCAATCGGTGTATCTAAATCTTTTTCTGTGATACAGCCACCGGATGGTCCACCTGTTTGAACAGCTTTAAACTTACGTTTATTTGGAATGCCTCCGCCAATATCAAAAATGACTTCACGAAGTGTTGTTCCCATAGGAACTTCGACTAAACCTGTATTGACGATTTTTCCACCTAAAGCGAATACTTTAGTACCGCTGGATTTTTCTGTCCCAATCGATTTAAACCATTCAGCACCTTTTAGATAAACAACTGGAACATTGGCGAATGTTTCTACGTTGTTAACATTGGTTGGCTTACCCCATAAACCTTTTACTGCAGGAAATGGAGGTTTAAGTCTTGGCATACCGCGGTAACCTTCGATGGAAGCGATGAGTGCAGTTTCTTCACCACAAACGAACGCTCCTGCTCCAAGTCTTATATCTATATCAAAACAAAAAGGTGTTCCAAATAGATTATTGCCTAAAAGGTGATATGTTCTTGCTTGTTCTATTGCAATCTTTAAACGTTCAACAGCAACTGGATATTCTGCTCTTACGTAAATGTAGCCTTGATTTGCACCAATTGCATATCCACAAATAGCCATAGCTTCTAACACTGAATGAGGATCACCTTCTAAAACTGCACGATCCATGAAAGCACCTGGATCTCCTTCATCCGCATTACAGATAACATATTTTTGTTCAGAGACTGAATCATGTGCGAACTGCCATTTTTTTCCTGTAGAGAATCCTCCACCACCACGACCACGTAAACCTGATTTAATCATTTCATCAATCGTTTCTTGAGGAGTCATTTGAGTTAAGACTTTACCTAATGCCATGTAGCCATCTTTTGCGATATATTCATTGATGTCGAGTGGATTAATATTTCCACAATTGCGTAGTGCAATTCGTCTTTGTTTCGAATAAAACTTGAGTTGACTCATGTTTTTAATCTTTTTCTTGTCAATAGGGTCTTTGACCATCAATCTTTCTACGGGGCGACCTTTTAACAAATGTTCTTGACAAATCACTTCAACATCATCTAATGTGACATGTGAATAAAATGTTTCATCTGGATAGATGACAACGACAGGACCTTTTTCACATAAACCAAAACATCCAGTCAATACTAAACCGACTTCGTCTTTCATGTTCATGTTTAGTAAAACATTTTCGAATGTATCTTTAATCTCTTTTGATTTTGAGCTCATGCAACCTGTTCCGCCGCAAATAAGCACCTGTGTACGTTCTAGCATGTTATTCACCTATCGCTTTCTGTTGTTAAGTAAGTATTTGTCTATGGGTTCATGATTGATGATATGAGATTCGATAATTTCTTTAATCATCTCGTTTGTGATTGAACAATAGACAAATGACTGACCATTTTCATCAATGATTTCAGCCATAGGTTCATATGCACATTCTCCCATGCAACCCACTTGAGTGACCGCACAGTTGGTGATGTTACGATCTTGCATCTCTTGTAGAAAACCTTGCAAGACTTGTTTAGCACCCGATGCAATACCGCAAGTACCCATTCCAATTTGAATGCGATAACCACCTTTGATATATCTTACATTCATTTTTTTTAAGGCTTCATCTCTTAAATTTTTAAGATCTTCTAGTGACTTCATTTTATACCTCGCACCTGATTGATTTCTTGATTAATATATTGTTTTAAATAATTGATAATATGTGTGTCGTTTAATGTCTCACCTAACATCTTTTTGATTTCTGAAAGCTGAAATGTGAAGACTTTTTCATTCTTTTTATAGGTGAAGATGAACTCATCAACATCCTGATGAATGGCTATCATAACAACCGTATCTCCAAAATCACCTAAGGGTGGCATATCGATATGGTTGTGGTCAAATGTCACATCAAGTTTTGTTCCTTGATTGACATGTGATGATAAGTTAAATGTTCCTTCTGTTTGTTCTGATAGCATCCGAATCATGGATAAACCCAATCCAATTTTCCGTGTTTTTCTTGTAGAAAAGAAGGGTGAAGATGCCTTCTGAAGGGTCATTTCATCCATCCCTATACCATTATCTTGGATGATTAAATGATATCGATCATCTTCAACAATAGATACCTTAATCATCGAAGAATTTGCTGTTATTGAGTTTTGTACTAAATCTAAGATGTATGTAGCTAAATCATCCATGATGAAAATACTTAAAGAAAGCTTCAGTTGTTAAACTTTCTAACTCCAACTTATTTTTTTCTGTACGCTCATTCATATCTGTAATAAAATGAGCATCTGAACTGTAGAGAATTATACGAGATTCTAAATGATTTTCACGGATAAAATCATCATGCGCTGATTGACTAACCTCTACTGCATCACATGGATGAGTATCGATATATGCTAAACCGCTATGCTTTTTTCGATCAACATGTGCGAAAACTAAGATATGACGAAATGATTGGATGATTTCTTTTAATTCTAGGAGAGAAAGAGAAAGATTGTCTGATAAGTCATGAGGATAAAAGTCGATAACTTCATCATGTATATCTGTAATGCCTTGATCGCTTCCCAATCGTCCGTCATATCTTTTTTTGCTTCGCCACGGTTCAAGTTTCTCATCACAAGCTAATGCATCATTGACATTTTCAAAATAGCATAGCACATGGATGTCTTCTTTAAGTGATAGTTCTATACCAGGGATAAAAAGGATATCATAACTCTGTGAGATCTCATCGCATATTTTAAGTTGTCTTGCCGAATTATGATCTGTAACTGCAACGATATCTAGTTTTTTTAAATAAGCCATATTAAATATGTTATTAGGTGTCATTAAGACATCGGCATCCGGTGATAAAATGGAATGAATATGTAGGTCATAATAATATATCATAAGAGACCTCTTTGATATAAATCAATCACGACTTCATGATTTTTTAATGACGTTTGTATGAGACAAATATGCTCTTCGTTGCATTTTTCAATCATGGTTGGTGTGATTGTTCTTCCTTCTGTAATGATAATTACAGGAAGATCAATCATCATCGCTAGTGCTACCGTGTTTTCATGAGAAATCAATGTGATCAAAATCGCATGATCCTTGGCGCTTTTAATTGCAGCTGATAAAAGATCAGTGACATAACAATCTTCATACGTATTTTCTAATGTGCTTAACGCTGAAACACATTGATAGTGATCCGATAAAATATGCTTAGCTATTTTCATGGTTAACATCCTTATAAAATACAAGATGAACATGAGTTCCATAGATATCCGAATGAATCTTCATTTCGTTTGCTGAACGCTTCATGTTAGGAAGACCCATACCTGCACCAAAACCATTGGCATGGTCAAGTTCACTTGCAGTTGAATAACCTTCAATCATCGCTTGTTCAATATCAAAAATACCGGGTCCATCATCATAAAAATCAAGAATGATGCGATCTTCAGTGAAATCAAAAGTTACATAACCACCCACTGAATGAATAACGACATTGATTTCAGCTTCATATGAAGCAGCACAAACGCGTTTAACGAAATGCCATGGATAGTTTAGTTGCTTGAGTGTTTTTTTTATATCGGAAGATGCTCGTCCAGCTAAATCATAGTTTTTAGCAATGATTTGATATTCTTTTACCATTGTTGATCGTAAATGATGCCTTTAATACCACTGGCATACATCATGCCACTTGTATTAAACATTGTGTAATCGGTTGATAATAAAATGATGTTTGATTCTCTCGCTAATTCAACGACTTTAAGTGAAGGTATTTTTCCTCTTACAAGTAAGACGACTTCCATATCAAGCATTTCTGCAGTCCTAATGGACTGATTCGTTGTTAAACCTGTAATTAAGAGACTATCAATTAAAACGCGATCATCTTTGACAGAATTTAAAACCATGAGTGCATCACTCATTAAGTCAGCACAAAAAGCATATTTAATTTCTTTGTCTTTGAGAAGTTCAGGTGTATAGACTTTACATTGAAACTTTTCTATGATTTCACTTAGCTTCATCTTTAGCTACTCTCATCTCTTTTAATACTTTTTTTACTTTTTGAACATCAGAATTACCATAGATGTGATCATCAATCGAAAAAACAGGTGCAAGTCCACATGCTCCAATGCAACGTGTTGCACAAAGTGTGATTTCACCATCTTTTGTTGTTTCACCTGGTTTGATTTTTAATTCATCTTGCAAGGTTTCCATGATGTTTTGTGAACCCCTAACATAACATGCGGTACCAAGACATACTCCGATTGACTTTTTACCTTTAGGTGTGACAGAGAAATTACCATAAAAAGTAACTACACCATTGATTTTTGCAATGCTTTCATTGAGTTCTTTAGAAATGATTTTTTGAACCTCTAAAGGGATATGACCAAAAATATGCTGAGCATCATGCAATGACGGCATAAGTGGTCCGGGAAGCTTCTTATTTTTTTCCAATTGGGCATAAAAAAGAGCAAGCTTTTCACGTGTTAAAAAAGCGTGTGAATTCATGAGTGTATCTCCTTCAATGTATCGATTAATTCACCCTCATTATAACACTTATTTTTTAATTGAAAAGAGGGAGTCAAGTATTTTGCTCACAATTTACGATGATAACGTTTTCCTCTTTAGTTTATATGATATCTATCAAAAAAGAAGATAAAAAAACTAGCTGACTCCAGCTAGTAAAGTTAATCGTCTATTATAATGACCGATTAAAGCCATTTTTTTCTTTTAAAAAAGAAAATCATCGCACAAATAATCATAAAACAGATGATTGAAAAGAGTGTAACAGCATGTGGATATGAAAGAATACCAAAATGGACAAAGTTCATACCAAAGAAACCAGTTAAGAATGAAAGAGGAATGAAAATAGCTGAAAATAACGTCAATGTAGCCATGATTTTATTCATTTTTGTAGACTGGTTGTTCATGTGAAGATCAAGGAGGTTTCTCATCTGTTCACGAGATTGATTGATGCGATAATCAAGTCGCTGAAGATGATCCATTAAATCATCATAATATGGTTGATTTTCAGAGTTAAATAAATCATGTTTGCGATTCATCATTTTATCGAGCTGCTCATAAGTTGGTGTGACATGATTTTTTAATTTGAGAAGGGATTTTCGCATCAGATAAAACTCATCCTGTTTAATATTCTCGTTGTCAATGATGGATTCTTCAAAAATATTGATTTGTTCATCGAGGATATCAAAGATGTCCAAATGGTTATCCGTAATCATATCAAGGATTTGATAAAACAGGTAATCAACACCTTTTTCTCTTAATTCTTTGTGTTCATTAAATAAGTCATATAAAGGTGTTAAAAAAACAGGTTCTTTCTCATGAAAAGATATTAATGCGTTATCAAACATAACCAAACTCATATAGTCATCGATAACATCACCATCCTTAAGATATTCCAAATTAAGAACAGTAAAGATGTATTTATTTTTAAACTCTATTTTCGTGCGTTGATTGACATTGAAGACATCTTCCAACACTAAAGGATCAATCGGATAAATCTCTCTGATTTTATTGATGGCATCAATATCAGATAATCCCACAACCTGAATGTAGTGTTTTAAAGCGACATCTCCTTGAAAATCATGAGATACATTAAGTATCTTTTCATTATATTGATAATGTGTAATAGATGTCGTTACACCCTTATGTTCACCCGTATAGATGAGCGATTTAGGTTTGATATATTGTGATAAATTCATGAGTTCACCTTACTTTCAAATAATAATATATGTGATACCCTCATTCGGTCTTTTGTAATCACTATCCGTTTTAAGTAAATTTTCGTATGTTTTAATGATGTAATCAAATCCTAAAAGATGTCCAAAAGCTTCGCCTGGTATATATGCTTTAATCTGGTTTTGCATCAGTAACTCATTGAGATACTTCCTGATGGCTATCTTAATATCGCCCCCAACACCGGTAGAACCATAACCGTGAACAATTTTAATTGCTTTTGATTTCTCATATTTTAAAATGACCTTTATGCGATCCATAGCTAAAGCTACAGATGGCATATCGGATTTCAAGTTATATGATTTCATTTGAGTTTAGCGGCATTTTTACTAACGATGACATTGGGGATACTTGATACCAGTTTTGAAAAACGTGTAAATCCTAGTTCAGCATAATTAAATGTAGGATGTCTTTTCTCAAGTTCTTGTTTAAGTTTGGTTAACATCATTTCTTTACTTTTGTTTTTTTGGATAATTTCAACAATTTCATCCATGATGTCTTCTTTTTGCATCGTTGATGTCAGTGAAACATACGTGGTTGTCTTTTCTTGGCTGGTAATAACACCTTCGATAGATGCCACTAAGTTTGACAACGTGCGATGCCCATACTTTCTAGGGTCAAAATCTGAGAAACGATTAACTAAAATGTCACCTAGTCGTGATAATTGAATACGGTTATCAATACCATTTTCAATAATAAGCCCTTTAATCGTTCTTTCAATCTCTCCGCGATCAGCTTCAACCATTTTTGGTACGATTTCTTCCTCATCATCGTCGTCATCTAAATATTCGAAGTATTTAAACTCATTACATGCGGATCTAAAGGCTTGCGTCGTTGTTTTAATACTACCAATTCCAACAACATGCATCCCACCTTCTCTTAACTTAACAGCCAACGGCGTAAAATCTGAATCCGATGTGACAAGAAAAAAAGCATTAACCTTTTGTTGGTACATCATTTCTTGTGCATCTAATGCCATGGCCATATCTGCAGCATTTTTCCCGATCGCAACATTATATTGATGCACAGGTTTAATCGCATTATCTTGAGCAGCACGATGCCAATCCTTTGATAAATTGTTGATATCACCATAAAATCTAGCGATAACAATCTTCCCATATTTGGCAATTTCATTCATTACAGACTTGATATATTTAGGCGAAACATTCTCAGAGTCAATAAGTAAAGCAATTTTATATTCTGTTTTTTCCATAATTCCTCCTTTGAAACGGACTTAACACTTCTATTATACCTCACGATGAGAGACTTACAAAAAAACGAACGATACAATATGTTCGTTCGCTTTCATTTCATCGATTTTTTTGGTAAACTTTGCTGTGATTAAATGGTTGAACTTCTTCTTTATATCCAGATTTGTTCATTAATCGCAGGTTTTTTAGACCTTCATAAACCTTTCTAACGTCCATCGCTTTCATAAGGTATTCGTCTTTAGCATGTTTTTTCAGTTGTCTGAATAAACCAAATGGATAAACAATCGGTGTTTGCTCACTTTTTACCTTATTTTTTGCTCTTCCAGTAAACACGATATACGTATGTAAAGCTGATTGTTTTGGCATGACTTGTTTAAGTGATTTAGCTTTTTGGTTAAGTTCCTTGATCGGATTAGGTAGCGATTTTTCTAAAGGATCGAAAAATTGTTTATTTTTCCAATATTTATCTTTTTCAGAACCATATACTTTACCTATTTCATTCACAGTCTCTATCATATGAACACCTGATTGATTGACGATGATATGTGATATTTCTAAAGACTTTGTGCCATCATAGAACCGAAGTTTATGAATGACAAATGTATCTTTCTGGGGACGATTTTTCCCCATCAGTAACTTAAGCACGAATTCCCCAATGATTCCTTTTCCAAGGGGTGACTTAAAATAAATGACGATCAGTAACATCAGGGCAATTCCAATGTAATATTCCATGAAATGCACCTCATTTATTCATAATATAGCATAAAACGACTTTTTTGTATAGTTTATAAAAATAAAACACCCCATGATGGCGTGTTTTAAAACATGATGGAGGCCTCAAACGGATTTGAACCGATGATCAGGCAGTTGCAGTGCCTTGCCTTACCACTTGGCTATGAGGCCATAACATGCTATATCATTATATCTTTTTAAACCTTGAAAAGTCAATATGAATCCACGTTATTTTTTAAATGGTTTAACCAAACATCCAGTGACTCATCAATCAGTTTGAAGGTTTCTTCATATCGCCCCGAGTAATAAGGATCAGGAACATCCTCATTCTTAGTTTTTGGATCGATATCTCTTAAGAGATAAATTTTATGTTGTTGACTTGATCTCATACGTTTAAGATTTATAACATTCGATTGATCCATAGCAATAATATAATCAAAAATTTCAAAATCATGAGACGAGATTTGTTGGGCGGTTTTTTTATCAAGCATTGCGTTTTCTCTTTTTAATATGGCTTGTGTTTTAGGGTGTGGTGGTTGACCTATTTCATAAGTTGATGTTGCTCGCGATTCAACATGAAATAAATGTTCATATCCAGCATCTTTGATCTTCTTTTTCATCAACCCTTCTGCCATGGGAGATCGGCAAATATTTCCCAAACAAACAAATAGTATTTTTATCATAAAGCACCTCCTAATCATCATAACACAAGTATCACATTATTTACAATTTAGCACTTAATTGTTGACAGTGCTAATACGTTGTTTTATAATAGAGTTGGCATTCGATGGTATTGACTGCCAAAGGAGGAGCGACATGAACTTTACACAAATGGATGATTACTCAAAAGATCCAAAAATATTAGAAAAATTCGGTAGAAATATCGTAGATGCGGTTAAACAGGGAAAAATCGATCCTGTTATTGGCCGTGAGGAAGAAATAAGACGTGTTATCAAAATTCTATCAAGAAAAACAAAAAACAACCCTGTGCTTATTGGCGAACCAGGCGTTGGTAAAACAGCAATCGTTGAAGGTTTAGCCAGACGTATTGTTGATAAGGATGTTCCACTTGGTTTACAAAACAAAATGATTTATGAACTTGATTTAGCTGCACTTGTTGCCGGTGCTAAATTTCGCGGTGAATTTGAAGAGCGCTTAAAAGCTGTCCTTAATAAAATCAAGGAATCTAATGGTGAAATCATTTTATTTATTGACGAACTTCACACCATCGTTGGAGCAGGACGTGCAGATGGTGCGATGGATGCTTCAAATATGTTGAAACCGATGTTAGCAAGAGGTGAACTTCATTGTGTTGGAGCGACCACGTTAAACGAGTATAGAAAATACATTGAAAAAGACTCGGCCTTAGAAAGAAGATTCCAAAAAGTTACTATCGATGAACCGACAGTATCTGATACCATCAGTATTCTACGAGGGTTAAAATCACGTTTTGAAGCACATCATGGTGTTCACATATCAGATCCATCAATCATCGCAGCAGCAACCCTTTCGAACAGATATATTTCCGATCGTTTTTTACCGGATAAAGCCATCGACTTAATTGATGAAGCGTGTGCTTCTATTAGACTTGAAATCGATTCAATGCCTGTCGAACTTGATTCTGTTTTAAGACGTCTCATGCAACTTGAAATTGAAAAAACAGCTTTAGATAAAGAATCTGATCCCATCTCAAAAGAACGACTAAAGAAACTAAAAAGCGAGATTGATGAACTCAAAGTTCATGAACAAGATTTAAGAAAACAATGGGAAAAAGAAAAGGATCAAATTAACGCGATTAAAAAAGAAAAAAGTGAACTTGAAGTTTTAAGAAATCATCTTCAGAATGCATTTAACGCTAATGATTACCAAAAAGCTGCAGAACTTCAATATAGCAAAATCCCTCAGATTGAAAAGAAGATTCAAGATATGACGCTTGAAAGTCAAAAAGAAGGTAGATTACTAACTGAAATCGTTACTGAAGAATCCATTGCAGAAATCGTTTCTAAGTGGACTTCTATTCCTGTATCTAAACTTATGTCAGGAGATAAAGAAAAGTTGTTACACCTCGAAGAGACTCTACGCCATAGGGTAATTGGTCAAGATCATGCACTCCGCTTAATTAGTGATGCGATTATCAGACAAAGAGCAGGTATTAAAGATGAAAATCGTCCCATTGGATCCTTCTTATTTCTTGGACCTACTGGTGTAGGAAAAACCGAGGTAGCGAGATCGTTGGCTGAAGCCTTATTTGACAGTGAACATCAAATTGTACGAATTGACATGAGTGAATACATGGAATCCTTTAGTGTTTCACGTTTGATTGGTTCACCTCCAGGATATGTCGGTTATGATGAAGGGGGTCAGTTAACTGAAGCTGTTCGAAGAAAACCTTATTCAATTATCTTGTTTGATGAGGTTGAAAAAGCACATCCAGAAGTGTTTAACATTCTTCTTCAAATCTTGGAAGATGGAAGACTTACGGATAGTCAAGGTAGAACAGTTGACTTTAAAAATACCATCATTATATTGACTTCTAACATTGGTAGTGAATATCTTTTAAGTTATGAACCTAACGCACAAAAAGAAGTCATGAATTTAGTTAAGACAAAGTTTAAACCTGAATTTATCAATCGTATTGATGAAATCGTCATCTTTAATGCTTTATCTCTTAAAGTACAGGTTGAGATTGCTAACAAGATGCTTAACGATTTAAAAGTACGACTATTAGCAAAAAATATTGAAATTCAGTTTGGCGAAGAAATTCAAAAATTCGTTATTAAACATGGTTTTAATGATGAATATGGTGCAAGACCTTTAAAAAGATTTATCCAGCGTCACATAGAAACACTGATCGCTTCTAAAATGATTGAAGGATTCATTGAGCCTCATCAAGCTTATCACATGATAGTTGTTGATGATCATTTAGAAATTGTCAAATGATAAAAAAAGTGCTGATTCAAACGAATCAGCTCTTTTTGTTTCTATATTAATGTGTGATGACAACAGTTAAATGACTTGAAGATGAATCATAGGGATCTTGATTAAGATTTTTGTAGAATGTATATTTTAATCCGATACGATCTAACATGTGTGATAAATCATCTTTCGTATAAGGAAAAAGCGTTGTTGATCCTTCTGATTTTAATCCTTGCATTGTCATGACTGTTTTAAAAAGTATATGATCTCGTTGATAGTCATAATACCTTTCGAAAGTAAACTGATCATTTTCAATTCTTTTCAGTTGTGAAGGTTTATTTTTTAGAATCTGTTCATAGTTTAATAATGTCACTAAAAAGAATCCGTTATCCTTAAGTGCTTTTTTTATGCGATTCATAAATAGCAACAACTGATCATGATCTAAATGGGGAAGTGTGTTACCAAAACACGTAATTAAATCATACTGTTTTGCATCATCAAGATAATCAACCATACTGGCTTGATAAAACGGATCATTTGGAAAATCTCTTTTTGCTCGATTGATCATCAAAGGTTCAAGATCAATACCAATGGCATGCATCCCTAAATCATGAAGCATATGAACTAATCTTCCAGTTGCACATCCCAAATCAACCGCATCTCCACCTGATGTAACAAATCTTTGTATTGCATCTTTTATACCATCATCAAATGGAAAGATTTGATTATACTGATTGACAAAATGTTGATACATTATAGAGCTCCTATTGATCTAAAAAAGACAATGAAACCGAATAGTGTAAATATTGAAAATACAGACGACCAAATAACAAGCTGACCAGCTAATTTTTCATCGCCACCCATTTCATGTACCATGATTGCTGAAGAAACAGCAACAGGTGTAGCAAACAATGCAATCAAGCCTGCATAAGCATGCTCCATCCCTACAATTTGGTCTTCAAGATAATATGCAAGACCTAAAGTAATCAGTGGAACAATAAGGATTCGCCAAGCAACACCAAGTGTAATTTCTTTAAACAAAGGCTTAACAACGGATAATTGAAATTGGCCTCCTAAAGCGATTAAAGCCATTGGAGAAGCTGTTTGACTAATCAGTCTGATTGAGTTATACATAAAGGTAAAATCATCTTTCATTGAGATCACAGGTGTTCCACCTTCAGGTGTTATTAGTCCTCTGATAAAAAGTACAAATAAACCTGTGAAAACACCAATGATTAGGGGATTGGTTAATATATTAAGAACCATTTTTTTAACACTTATTTTCTCACCTTGATCGTTAATTTGATACATATTAAGCGATACAACAGATAAAATATTAGCTAAAGGAATTGTAAAAGCAGATAATAATGCAACAACAGCAATCGCTTCAACGCCACCTAAAGTCTGTGCTAAAGGTATACCAATGAGTGCGAAATTAGATCTAACGATGACTTGTAAGACAACACCTTTTTGATTAGGATCTTTAACTAAATAAGGTATTGTTACAAGACCTATACCAAATAATACGAGCATCATGACAACTGCAAATGCAATGACTCCTAGTTTGATCTCACTGAAATCTTCAATATTATAAACGTTAAAGAAAAGAAGAGCTGGTAAGCCAACCCTAAAAACATATTTATTTAAAACATTCACAAAGTGTTGATCAATAAAACCAATACGCTTTAAAACATACCCTAAAATGATTAATAAAACGATGGGCAATATCGCATTGGTAGCAAATAAAAATGTATCTATCATCCAGTATACCTCTTCTATTATGTGTACTTTCATATTGTATCATAGAATGATTTTATCTCACAATGCCCTGATGATAAATACAAAAAAAGATGAGGCTATATTCATCTAGTATCACCTTTTTGATTTGAACTATTCTTTCTTCGCGTAGTCTTGTTTTCTTATAGAACCATCAACTTTGTGTATAACAACAGATGATCCAGCAGATTCAGCAAGCTGTTCAGCAAATTCAATCGCTTCTTTTTGTGTATCCAAAAACTTGATTGTCTTTGTTGAACCTTCTTTTCTTACGCGCCATTTTTTAAAGTTGTCACTCTTATCATCTTTGTTTTGAGAAACATGATATTTAGCAACTTTATTAACCTTTGATGTATCTTTCTCATCCTCAACTTCTTCTTGGACAGGTACAGGCTTAACCTCCTCTTTTTGAGGTTCTTTCTTGACTTCAGGTTTGGGTTCTTCTTTGATGATAGGCTTAGGTTCTACTTTTTCTTGAACCTTTTTATCTATGACAACTTCGGGCTTGGGTTCCTCAACCTTCGGTTCTACAACGACTGCTTTTTCATTGTTTTGCGCAGCCAACTTTGCCTCTTGGGCTTTCTTTTGTTTACGTCTTTTAAACCAACACATGAGTAATTCTCCCTTCTTTGTACTTTACCTTCATTATAATACACATTTTATAAAAAATACGTATTAATACCCTTTTTTACTATATTTTATACATATCTTTTGATATCATATGCACATAGGAGTGATGATATGATCCATCTTAAAGAAGTCAAATTTATTAAAAGTAACATCCATGATTTCCCATACAACATGCCATTCTTTGGTGAAACGATACCATTCAGTTCAAATGTAACCATTCTTGTCGGTGAAAACGGTGCGGGAAAGTCAACTTTTCTAGAGCTCATCGACGAAGTCCTAGGACTTTATAAAATTAAACGTCAAAATCAGGAACAAAAAGAAATTCAAGATCTATTAAAAAATGTGTCACGACATGTCATGTGTACTTATCATCTCAAAAAGCCAAAAGGATTTTTCTTTAGTGCAGAAGATTTTACATCCTATATTCACTATCTTGTACAAGAAAAAAATGAAGCCTATCAAGAATTAAAACGTATCGAAAAAGAATATACACATAAGTCTTCATTTGCACAATCACAAGCCAAAATGCCTTACGTGAGAACTGTTCATGATATTGATAACATGTATCAAAAAGACTTATTAAAGTCATCGCATGGCGAAGCTTATCTTGATTTTTTTACATCACGTATCCGTGAAAATGAAATCTATTTAATTGATGAACCTGAAACACCACTTTCAATACAAAATCAATTGACATTGTTATCCATCATCGATGAAGCTATTAAACATGGAAATCAATTCATTATTGCAACTCATTCGCCAGTCATCATGTCTATTCCTTATGCTCATATTTATGAAATTGGATCATCTTACATCAGAAGAATAAATTACGATGAAATTGAATCTGTCATTTTATTGAAACAGTTTATGAATCAACCTGAATCATTTTTTAGACATTTGTATCATGAAGACAAATAAAGCGCCGAAGCGCTTTTTTTATGTAATCACATAAACAACTCTAGTCAAACGACTCACATTACCAGAAAGATCTGTTGCTTGATAGATGATTTCATACTTACCTAAAGCATTTAACACGCTACCAATGACTTCAATGTGTGTTTCACCTAAACTGTTGTCATAAACTTGCACGCCAGCATCTATCCATGTATCTCCTATATGAATCGTATCAATTCCCGGATTTAGAGATAAAACTGGTGGCGTTTGATCAACTACATTGACTTTTCTAACCAGTGTTTGCACGAGTTCTTTATAGGTTGCTTGATAAATAATTTCGTATTCACCAATGTGTGTCGTATCGATATTGTTTGAAATAACAATCACATCGACAGTTTTAAAACCATACGATGCTTTCGCTCCTTGATCTACATGTAGATCATTGATCTCAATGGTATCAATACCTGGATTCAGTTCAAATACAAGGTAATCTATCGATAACGTTGTACACCCGTTAAGTAAAATCATAAAAATAAGTAATATCAATAAGGCTTTTATCTTCATAATACCCACCCCTCTTCTTTTCGATAATAGTGGATAATGACTGGATGGTAGGATGTCTGATTTAACACGTGAACATATCTCACCTTTGAAATGAGTTGTTCCTCATACTGAACTTCATAGATTACTTGATAAATACCTGGAGTGGATGTATCTACATGGTTTGTTACCTCAACTGTACCAACATTTGATGTTGCGCCACCATCGTGATATGTTTGTCCTACTTCGATCGTCGATATGTCGGGATTCAACTCAATTGTGATTTCAACTTTGGGTATAACTGTCACCATACGATATCTCGTATCAATGATGTTTTCTCCATCCATAATACGATAGATAATCTTATATGTTACATCATCTACTTCTTCGATGGTTGTATCAACCTCAAGTTGTAGGTCTTCTTCATATATGGAGGCATCTTCCCAAAGATCAAAATTCGATACAGTATCGATGCCAGGTAAAAGATAAATAGACCTTGGAAGATATGTTTTCTCATAAACAGGATATACACTCATATCCTCAGTTATATAATCAAATACCTCACTCCAACCCATAAATTCAAAACTAAAAGAAGGTGAATTTGGTTTTGTGGGGTTATCTGGTGCAGTAGCTGAAAAGCCATAAAAAACTTTTGTTGTCGATAAAACGCTGAGTAAATCATAATCATAAAATGTAACTGTATATTGTCCATCATGAAATCTTGCGTATAAGGAAAAAGAAGACGTTATTGGAGTCTCAGTATAAGAATTGATAAAAGTTTCATCATAATACCAACCAATAAATGTTAATTCAGATTCTGGAATTGGCGTCTCAGGTATATTTAAATATGGATATTCATCGATGTGATCGAGTAACCCATTGATATAGTAAGAAACCTGATATATTTCTTTATCAAAACGGGCATATAAAGTAAAAGGTTCTAACACAACTTCATCTACATAAGGTGTTGTAAAATTGATATCATAATACCATCCGACAAAATCATACCCCGTCATTTCAGGTGGTATAGGTAAATTGATAAATTCACCATAATACACCTCAATTGTTTGCCATAAAACTTGATCAGAAACCAGTGATATCGTTATTCGCGATGGTTCATATTTCGCATACAATGTCATATTGGTACTAACAACATCCAAACCCACTTCAAAAGGTTGTGTGAACAAGGCATCGCTATACCATCCTAAAAATATGTGTCCTTCTTTTGTGGGCTCAAAAACATCGAATGAATAACCTGAAACGGTTTGTATAGGATCTATAGGTGTACCACCATTCGTCTCAAATGTAATGGTGACATAATCAACTGAAAGTGCTTGAGCTGCATGTACAACACCAAATCCATACAAATAATCATACCCTAAATCACCTCGATCAACTGTTGTACTAAGTAACTGATCGATAATATTCTCAGATGACATCGTTGGGAAATGAGATTTCATCAGTGCGATAACCCCAGCGACTTGAGGTGCAGCAAATGATGTTCCAGATCCAATCACATACCCATTGTTGAGTGATGTTGATACGATGTCTTGACCAGGGGCAGAGATATCAACTTCATCGTTATAATTGGAAAAATCAGAAACTGTCATAGTTTCATCAATTGATCCTACACTGATCACACCAGGATAAGATGCTGGATAGAATTTGGATGTATCACCATCATTGCCACTTGCTCCAACAATGATAATGCCAGCTGCAATCGCTTGTTGAACAGCTGCTTGAGTAACTGCATTGATTGATTTTGTTCCTAATGAAAGATTGATGATATCAACTTCTTGCGTTCTTGCATAATGGATTGCTTCAGCAATCGATGATTCTAAAAATTGGTCAGACTCATCATCTACTGTCAACGGATCATCAGAATTATTAGCTTTAATCACTAAGATTTTACTGTTTGAAATTATACCTACAACACCTAATCCATTATTTTTATTAGCTGCAATAATGCCAGCAACCATTGTTCCATGCCCATTATCATCTTCGACATGTGAAAGACTTGTCTCACTTGTTGTTTTTGTTCTTGCATTATATGATGTTTGTAAAATACGACCAGCAAATTCTTCGTGATCTGTATCAATTCCTGTATCAATAATGGCAACGGTAACATCTGATGAACCTTCTTCAAGTGTCCATGCTTCTGTAATATGCATTAAACTTAAAGCATATTGATCGGATGCATAAGGATCAGTTGTTGTTGGATCCCATTTGCCCGAAGTTTCTAAGATATCATTTGATGAAAAACCAGCTTTAATGAGATCATCTTTATCATGTTCTTTAACTTGATAAAGAGCAATCCCGAAGTTTGAGTACTCGCTTAATTGAATGTTGTAAAAACCCTCTAATTGATGTGCTTCCTCAATTGAGTTCACTTGAATCATCATATCTATATAAGATACATTGGGATGGAATGACATAAAAACAATCAAAAAAATCATTATCATAAAACTAAAAAATGCGAGCAATATTTTTTTCATGTCATAACCTCCTTACATCTAATATACTTATAGTATACACTTTTTATTGGTGTCAAATATGCGAATAGCTAAAAAAAATACCCCAATGGGGTATTGATTTTAAAACTACTCTTTCGTTTCTTCTTTGACTTCTTCAACTTTTTCAGTACCTAAATATTTAGGTAGTTCCATACCAGCCATATCGAAGAGTTCCTTCATAGGTGGGATTGATTTGAAGAGTGAAGATGCAAAGTTTGAAGTTGATGAAGCACCATCTTTAGAACCACTGTCCCAAACGGTAATCTTATCAAACTTCAAGTTCTTAATAGCTTCCACTTGAATCTTAACTAAACTTTCGAGTTTATCGGCAATAAGTAACTTAACAGCTGCATCAGGATTATCGCCAGCAGAGTTAACAATTTGTTTGAAACCTTCAGCTTGTTTAGATAATATTTCAAAACTACCACGCGCTTCAGCTTCTAATTTAGCAAATATCGCATCAGCTTCACCACGCGCTTTTCTACGTATTTCTTCAGCAAGTGCTTCAGCTTCAATAACACGTCTTTGTTTTTCAATTTCAGATTTGATAATGACATCTGCTTCTAAAGTCGCTTTTTCACGAGACGCACGTGCTAATTCAGCAGTTTGTTCAGCAACATAAGCATCTTCTAAAGCTTTCGCAGCTGCAATCTTTTCTGCAGTCATCGCTTTTCTTAATGATTCAGCTTCAATTTCACGACGTGATGCATTACTTTGTGAAATAAATCCTAATTGTGTATTTTCACCTTCGATAGCTTTTGCATTTGCTTGTGCTACTTGAACTCTTTGATCACGAAGTGCATTGGCTTCACCAATCGAACCATCACGATTTTTTTCCGCTACAGTTTTCTTAGCATCGTTAATCGCTTTAGCTGCTGCTTCTTTACCAAGTGCTTCAATATAACCTGATTCATCATTGATATCGGTAACGTTCACGTTAATTAAACGAAGACCAATTTTCTTAAGTTCTGTTTCAACATTACCAGAGACAGCTTCTAAGAATTTATCTCTATCGGTATTAATTTCTTCAATATCCATGGTTGCAATGACTAAACGTAACTGACCAAAAATGATATCTTTTGCCAATTCTTGGATTTCGACCATCTTTAAACCTAATAGACGTTCAGCAGCATTTTGCATAACACCTGTTTCTGTTGAAATACCAACCGTAAAACGTGATGGAACATCAATACGAATATTTTGTCTAGAAAGTGCATTGGTTAAATCCACTTGAATGGACATCGGTGTTAAATCAAGAAACTGATATGCTTGCCAGAATGGCCATACAAATTTAGCACCACCATGGATACAGTTGGCTGATTTGCTGCTACCATCATTATTGTTACCAACTTTACCATAAATAACTAAAATCTTGTCTGATGGACACTTTTTAATGCGTGATACAACAAAGACAAGAAATGAAAATATAACGACAACAACCGCAGTTATAATACCTGCAACTCCTGCAGGATTTGCAAAAATAGTTAACATTTACATGATCTCCTTTTTCTATTTCGATTTAACAATAAGTGTTACTGAATCCAGTAACCCAACGACTTCGACTGAAGTTTTTGGCATCAGATCATCTTGTTCATCTGTTACCGCATCAATTTCAGTTAATCTTTCCTGAATAAGAATTGATACTTTCCCTTTTCCACTTCTATTCTTTGGAATTCTTAAATAGACAGTTGCTTTTTTGCCAATGGCATTACTGTAATCCAAATTACCTGCAGACTCTAACTTTAAAGTTGCTCTGAATGCGAGTGCTTGCAAGAATGCAGCAATTAAACCAACGACAACACCAATCAATAAGCTAAGCCAAGGACCAAGACTACTGACTAATAAAAATCCTGTCCATGAACCAATCGCTAAAAAGACTAGTAAGTTTCTAAGCGTCAAAATCTTTAGACCTGCAATGCCAGTGAAAGGATCATCGTTTATGGCATCCATATCTATATCAGGTGTTCCAACACCATCAAATTCATCGGTATCAAAACCGAGCAGTAACATCACCAAAAAAATGATCATGACAGCTGTTGAACTTGATGCGAGAACAAATAGTACCTGTTCTAAGGCACTCATCGAATCCCACCACATTTTTTATACCCCCTTTTTGATTTTCATAATGTCATTGTATCACATTTTGTGATAAAAAAATAGATATACTTTATCATTTATGGGTTTCAAACCAAGTTGTAATATCTGAAAGTCGTTTGATACGAGCCTGTGGTTTGCCACTTCGAGATAGTTCATGTGTTTCACCTTTAAACCAGATAAACTTCGTATCAAGACCTTGTTCTTTTAGCAATGTGTAAAATTGCATCGCTTGTTCAATAGGGCAACGATAATCTTGATCAGAATGAATAAACAATAAAGGTGTTTTAACATTTTTCGTATATTTAATAGGTGATTGCTCATACAAAAGATCCATATCGGTCATCGGATGCCCAGCGGTTTGATCTTTCGAGAAATAGAAACCAATATCGGATGTTCCATGAAACGATAACCAGTTAGAGATACTGCGTTGTGTGGCAGCCGCTTTAAACCTATCGTTATGCCCAACGATCCAATTGGTCATGAAACCGCCATAGGATCCACCTGTCACAAAAAATTGCTTCGTATTAATTTGCGGAATTTTTTGGATAACATGATCTGTGAACATCATAAGATCATCATAATCAATGGTTCCATATTTTCCGCGAATATCTGCAAATGCGTCACCTTTTCCATCACTTCCACGAGGATTAGCATAACAGACAAAGTATCCTTGATTTGCCCAATACTGCATTTCATGATAATAGACTTTTCCATAGACTGTCTTGGGTCCACCGTGAATGTTTAGGATGGCTGGATATGTGCTTTTAGCATCATAATCTTTAGGATATAATACAAAGCCTTTAACAACATGATTAAGCCCTTTCACGATGATTTCCTTAGGTGTTGCTATGTGTTTGTTTTTCATGATACTTTGGTTAAAACGTGTTAATTGAAGTTGTTTGTTTTCTATGAGATGTAGTTGATAAATCTCTTGAAGTTTTTGACGATATTGACCCACAATGTAAAACTGATTGTTCATATAAATTAAACCATCAATTGCTCCATTGAACTGAAAATCCATTTTAATCGTACCATTTAAATCAAGTGAATGAATTTCACAGTGATCATCAACCGTTGATACAAAATAGAGTTTATCCTTGACGACAACATCCTTCTTACTGTCCCCTAGTCTCACATCACTACCAACAGAATTGCCGATGCTACCTCGATAAATCGTTAATAATTCTAGTTTTTTATGTTTCAAGATAAAGAAATCCGGGTTTTGATTGATACCAAAATCTTTCATGTCTGTACCAGCCATAATAATACTGCCATTAACTAAGTACATATTAGTGACACTGAAATCATCTTCATGGTATAAAATCTCTGTTTCATGTGTATCCATATGATAGCAAAAAATATGTGTTGTTAAGCGCTTGATACCTGTGGTTTGAGAACCTGTGTAATATATTTTTTTGAGATCATCTGAAACTTTAACTATACCTACATTAAAATCTGAATCAACTAAAGGCTTAATCGTTTTTGATTGAATATCGTATAAGAAAAGCTGATTTCTGATGTTTGCAATATGCCCTGTCCCATTAAAATAAAATGGAATTTCATTAATGTCTTCGTATAGTTTAGCATCTTTATCTTCTTTGATGAATTTCTTTCTTTCATCTTTATCATCCAAATAGAGATGATGTTGTTTTGAAGTTAATGAGGCTTTTAGTAACAGTTGATTATTTAATACGTTCAAAATGGTTCCTGGAAATGGAAATTCATAAGCTTTTTCGACTCTTCCATCAGAAAGGTAATATCTATAATAGAAACTGACTTTTTCTTCTTTAGCCTTTTTTTCTTCAGCTTTTGATTTTTCATAAGCAAATAGAAGCGTATGATCGGTTTCAAAGAGATAGGAACTCTTATTTTTTAATGAAACACATTTGTGATGTTTAAGTCCGTCACTTTTCCAAAGATCATACACGTATTCATTTTTCTTTATGTTTGATTTTGCTACAAGAAAAGCAAGGCGATTTTGACTACAATTCGTTTGTAAATTTGAAATAAATCTAAAATCCAAAAATTGATCAATCTTAATCTGATTCATAGATCCTCCTCTAATGAAAAATGCCAAAATTGGCATTTTTGTGTCTGAAACATTAAATTACAAAATTTCCATTCTTAAAGACTTGAACTTCTTTTCCATCTTGAGTAAGTCCAGTAATTTCCATATCTTCTGATCCAAACATAAAGTCAGCATGAACCATCGAGTTGTTATATCCAATCTTTTCAAGTTCTTCAATTGGTGTATTGACACCATTTTTAACATTCATTGGATATGCACGTCCAAGAGCCATATGGCAAGATGCATTTTCATCAAACAATGTATTCAAGAAAAGGATATTGGTATTTGAGATGGGTGAATCGTGTGAGATGAGAGCAATTTCACCAATATATCTACTATTTTCATCGGTATCAAGCAAATTGTCAAGTGCCTGTTTTTCTTTTTTCGCATCATGTTCAACAACTTTTCCATCTTTAAAAATAAGATAGAATTCATCGATCAGTTTACCTTGATAATTTAATGGTTTGGTTGCAACAACTTTACCACGTGTCCCCCATTTATAAGGCATCGTAAACGTTTCTTCCGTTGGAATATTCGGATTAAAATAAGCACCATTGAGCGCATGTTCTCCTCCACCAGCCCAAACATGGTCTTTGACAAGTTCAACAATTAAATCTGTACCAAGTTTGTTTTTAAAATGAAGATGTTTAAAGTTGAACCGGTTAAGGACATCATTGTGCTTTAAGAGGACATCATTATGTTTGTCCCAGGCTTTAACAGGGTCATTTTCTAACGTAACACGTGATGCATCAAAGATAGCTTGCCATAAGGCTTCAACTGCTTGTTCTTCTTCTAAATTAGGAAAAACTTGTTTTGCCCAAATCGTATTTGGTGCAGCCACGATTGTCCATTGGACCTTGTTTCCCATCAAATGCTCTCTAAAGAAAGATAATGCCTTTTGTGCTGCAATACCTTGACGTTGAGCTTTCATTGGATCAACTTCTTTGTTTAATCCAGGAATAGGTGATGTGACAGAGATAAAGCAAGCTCCAAGATCAACAAAATATTTTGTCTGTTCGATAATCCAATTGGGAACTGTTTCAAGATCTTCAATCGTTTGATGTTGAAGAGTGCTTCTTGAAATATAATCATCTGACCACTGAACATACACTTGTCTTGCCCCTGCAAGGTAAGCTTCTTCAGCAATCTCTCTGATGAGTTCTTTGGTTTCTGTTGTTCCTCTAATCACAACAATTTGACCTTGTTGGACATTAACACCGACTTTCACGGAAAGCTTAGCAAGCTTATTGACTAGGATCTGATTTGGCATGAATTAATACTCCTTTTTATGTTTATTTTTGTTTACTTTCTTTTTCATCATACATGTTTTTATCTGAAAGATTTAATATATCATCCATCGTAAATTTGTCATGGTATTTGATCATTCCTGAACTAAAATTTAAAAATGGATATTGTTGTAAAACTGGATTGTTTTGCCATTGTTGTTTGACACGATCAATAAATTGATCGGGTGTTATGGGTAAATTCTCTTTGATGACAACAAAGAATTCATCACCACCTAAACGTGAAATAAAGATATCTTCATTCAGAGCACAGACTCTTAACATTCCAGAAAACTCAACCAGGACTTGATCACCTTTGGTATGACCATACATATCATTCACATCTTTGAAGTGATCTAAATCAATCATAATAGCTTGAAATGGTACTTTGTCTTCAATAAGTGATTGAAGATAAAGTTCAAGCAATCTTCTGGCATACAGATTGGTCAATGTATCCTTATTACCGGAAGCTGTTTCTAAAAAGAGATAGACGAGTAAGATAGAAATGGTTAGTGATGGCCAAGTGAAAATGAGTTCAGGAAAAACGAATTGAACACTAACACTTATCGCTGGAAACAACATATATAAAATGCTTGCATAGACGATATAGTGGTTCTCATGGCTTCGTTTTTGAATGATGAGTATTGATAAATAAATAAAGTAGCTCAAATAGATAATATACAGAATGAAATAAAGTGGTGTTTCAACAAATGCGTTGGTTTGTTTATCTATCATAAAAAATAGTCCTGTAAATCGATTAAACATGAGTAATATAAGCTGGGCAATGACAGGAAAGAAATAGAATTTTCTTTGTATAATACGCTTTTTAGATAAATTAAATTTATAATCCCAATAAGATAACCAAAAAGCAGAAACAACAACACCAAAAAGCAAAGCAAGTGAGTTTGTAATAAAACCGACATGATAATAAAACAAACCTGGTTTATACTCAACAAACCAAGTGATAGGTTCTATGAGTGTCCCGATGATTGTAACGATAACAATCATTTTGACAAGTTATGAAGAAAAACTATATTGATCTTTTTTAATCCGCGCAGAAAACAAAATGATAGCTAGCAAAATCAAACTGATAATCGAGATATCAAAAGTTGTAATAAATGATGACATGACTTAAGCGTCACACTCCCTCTTGCGTTGAAGACTTAAAGTATTCAATGACGCGTTCTTGAGGCATGGGTTTACAGTAATAATATCCTTGTGCAAAATCCACTTCATATTTTTTAACCATATCTGCTTGTTCTTTGGTCTCGATACCTTCAGCAACCACACTTAACTTTAAGTGATGAGCTAAATCAATCATATATTTTAAAACAAAGAACTCTTCTGTGTCTTCTTTAATATTACTGATAAATGATCGATCTATCTTAATGGTATCAATAGGAAGTTTTTGTAAATAAGTTAAAGATGAATACCCAGTTCCAAAGTCATCGAGTGCGATAGTGAAACCTAATCGTTTTAAAGCATTTAATACGTGTATACTCTTTTGTATATCAGAAATGATAGCTGTTTCAGTAATTTCTATGTTAAATTTCTTGCAGTCGATTTTATGTTCTTCAATCCAACTGATGAGCTCGGTAATAAATTTATCATTCATCAACATCGTTGCTGATAGGTTAATAGATACTTTAAAGTTTCTCTTTTTACCCCATTCTGGAAATTGAGAAGCTGCTTGTATGAATACCCATTCTGTGATATCTTTGATAAATCCATTTTTTTCTGAAAGTGAAATAAACTCGAGTGGGGGTATAAATCCCTTCGTTGGATGCACCCATCGAATAAGTGCTTCAGTTCCAATAGATTTACCCGTTTCTAAATCAATAATCGGTTGATAATATAGCTGAAATTCTTTGTTTTCAATGGCTTGACGTAGTTGATTTAATAATTCAGTTTGCTGTTTAATCAAAGTAACCATTTCATCATCAAAAATAACAATTTGATCTTTACCTTTTGCTTTAGCAATCGACATTGCAGCATCAGCATGTCGCATTAAAGTAATATAATCAGTTCCATGATCAGGATAAAGTGCGACACCAGCACTAAAGGTAATGAAAAAATCATCTTTATCTAAAACATATGATTTACGAATGTATTTGAAGTAATTTTCTATGGAAGGTAAAAACTCTTCAAGGTGAACAATATCAAAAATTGCCATGACAAACTCATCGCCACTGATACGTGATAAAATATTTGGTTTATCGATATGACTGGAAAGTTGATCGCCAATTGATTTGATTAGCTCATCACCAATTGAGTGACCTTTAACTTCGTTAATATTACGAAATTCATCGATATCAAAATAGACAATACCTATCACACCATTATCTTTCTTATCAGCAATGTAATCATTAATGGTTTGTTCTAACATGATACGATTAGGTAAAGCTGTTAAAGGATCATAGTAAGCAAGGTCATAGAGCTGTCCTTCAAGTTTTAATGATTTTTTATGACCTTCATCTAATTCAATATATGTTTTTCTTAAATCTTTGATTGTCATGACATAATTGTCCATTTGTCTATGAATGATGTAAAAGAATATAATGGCTGTAAAAGCAACATAAAAAATACCTTTCACGGTTTGAGCAAGTTGATTCGTTTCTTGATCTTGAAATAAAAAATCAATAATCAAGTCAGAGGTAATAATCCACGTGAAGCCAATGATCAAATAGATGAAAATAATTTTAATGGCTGCATAGGTTGAATTCAAGTGTTTGTTTAAAGATGATTCGTTTTGTATCTTTTTATCTTCATTTTGTTGAATCACAAAGATCACCTCTTTATTATCTATTATACCTTAAAAGAAGAGTCTCTTAAGTTAACTTAAGAATATTTTATACATAAAAAGAAGAAAAAAAGCCGATAAACGGCTTTTTTATGATTCAATCGCTAAATTTCTAACCCAATGTTCTTTGCGATAACGTGAAAGTCCTATCAACATTTTTGGAATATCCAGCATTTGAACGAATAAAAACATCATGGTCACAGGCATATCTGTTAAATAGGATAAGAGAAGCGCCGTCGGTACTGGTAAAAACCACATATAGCCAGCATCCATCAAGAATGTAGATTTTGTATCTCCTCCAGCTCTCAATGTAAAATATAAAGTGACATTAAATGAGAAAACAGGAATAAAGAGTGCGTTAATCCGTATGTTAAACTGTGCAATTTGTTTAGTTGCATCTGATACATCATAAATATTGAGAATAAAGAATGATAGAGCAAACAAGATTAATCCAGCTGCTGCAGCTACAATAACTGCGGTGGCAATTAGTTTTTTGGCATTATCTTTTGCTTCTTCTAGCTCGTTACGACCCAATGTGTTACCCACAAGAACAGCAACTGCCGTAGCAATAGCACCAAATGTCACAAAGACAAGTTGAGAAATCGCACTTGTAATGTTCATCGCAGCTAAGGCTTGATCTCCTCTTCTTGAATAGGCATGTAAAAAGACTGTTTGTCCTGTTGACCAAAACAATTCATTTAGGAGTAGAGGAAGAGCCATGACAAAGATGCTAATTAAAAGTTTTCGATCAATCTTAAAGACTTCTTTAAGTGATGTATTAAACACATGCCCTTTGTTCGAGAGCAATATAAACATCAAAAAGAACTCAACAAATCGGGAAATGGTTGTTGCTATAGCAGCACCTTCAACTCCAAGTTTTGGAAATGAAAAGTTACCAAAAATGAGTAAATAATTTAAGATGGTATTTGTGAATATAGCAATAATCGAAATGATTAATAAAGGCTTTGTAATGCCTGTTTCTCTAAAAGTATTTGCGATAGCGACTGATAGTATCCATGGGAATGCACTCCATCTTGCATAGGATAAATATGTCATAGCAAGTTCAATCGTTGTTTCGTTATCAGTGAAAATCATAATGAGAGATCGACCGAATAATGAGAAGACAACAAATGATAACAGAGCAATAAACATCCCAATGATTAACTTAAAACGGAATGTTTGCTTCAGTTTATCATAATCCTTGGATCCGAAATATTGTGCAGTAAAAATACCAGCGCCGCCAAGAGCACCAAATGTGATTAAAATAACGACAAAATAGAGCTGGTTAACAACCGAGACAGCGCCAATCGCTTCTTCTCCAAGTTTACCAACCATCACATTGTCAACAAGCTGTACAGATGTTGTAATAAGCTGCTGTAAGATAAGTGGTGCAGCCACTGTAAATAATGTTTTATAAAATGCTTTATCTCCAAAATATTTGTTCATATAAACCTCTCAACTTTCACATTATAGCACGTAATGAGTGCATTTATCAATGAACAAACCCCATTCTTTTTTATAAAAAAAATCCTGCCGAAGCAGGATAGTGATCAGGGGATATCAATGATACGTAATGTGTTGGTTGAACCATGTTTTTGAGCCCATCCGGAGGTGATGATAATGGTTGTTCCCGATTTGAAACCAAAATCTTTAGCGACTTCAATAGCAACATCATCATATAATGTCATATCTGTAACATTGTTCTTTAAAGCTGAGAAGACACCCCAATAGTAGGTTAATCTTTGACATGTTTTTTTATTGTCTGTGACTGCTATAATGGGTACTGATGGTCTAAATTTACAAATACGTTTTGCTGTACCACCCGTTTCAGTGAAAGCAATAATTACTTCGGCTTTAGGTAAAGCTAAAGCTGTTTGACTCACTGCAATACCAATGGCATCGTTGACGGTTTGTTGTGATGATGCAATCGCATTACCAAGTTTTTCCTTGTAATTGATATGATCTTCAATCGCTTTTGCAATCGTATCCATAACAAGTACTGCTTCAACTGGATATTCACCAGCTGCTGATTCACCCGAAAGCATAATCGCATCAGATCCATCTAGGATGGCATTTGCGACATCTGATGCTTCAGCGCGTGTTGGACGTGGTGAATACATCATCGATTCAAGCATATGTGTTGCTGTGATGACAGGTTTTCCTTTTTCGTTAGCGGTTTTAATGATACGTTTTTGGTAGAGTGGTACTAAAGAAGTTGACACTTCAACACCTAAGTCACCACGTGCAACCATGACACCATCAGAAACTTCTAAAATGGATTCAAGATTGTCTACACCTTCTTGATTTTCAATCTTTGCAATCAATTCAATATGTGGTTTACCACACTTCTTTAAGATTTCGCGTATCTCTAAGACATCTTCCTTGCGTCTAACAAAGGATAATGCAATCATATCGACATCCATTTCAGCTGAAAATACGATATCATCATAATCTTTCTTAGAAACAAAAGGCATCGAAAGTTTTGCATTAGGGACGTTAACACCTTTTTTGGTTTTAATGGATCCAGAGTTGTTAACTTCGCAATATAAAATACTACCTGTGTTTTCAAGCACGGTTAACTTCATTTTCCCATCATCGATTAAGAGATAATCATCTTTACTAATGTCATCAAATAATTCAGGGCATGCGATATGAAAACGTTCGCGATTTCCTAAAATCTCTTCCTTATGTACTTCAACTCGATCGCCTTTTTTAAAGGTAGCTATGTCGTTTTCAAATTTACCTGTACGAATTTCAGGTCCTTTAGTATCTGCAAGTATACCAATAAAGCGTTTTTTCTTGTTAGCAATATCACGAATCATCAAAATACGGTTTTTATGTTCTTCTTGATCTGCATGTGAATAGTTTAATCGTGCAACATTCATTCCAGCATCAATCATTTTATCAATCATCTCACGGTTGTCTATAGCTGGACCAATGGTGCAAATAATCTTTGTTTTTCTTTTCATGTTGACCTCCTTATTACTCCCACTTCATATTATACATGAAAATAGATCTGAATGCTATCTGATTATCCAAAGGATAAATGATTTTTTATGCTTAAGTAAGCAAAACGAAGTCATTGGATGACTTCGTCGTGTTTATTATAAAGATCGATAAATAGTTGTCCAATTTTAGGATCAAATTGTGTTCCTAGATTTCGTTGAATTTCATCAATCGCTTCTTGATGCGTTAATGATTTTCGATATGGACGTTCAGAGACCATCGCATCATATGAATCCGCAACCGTGATGATTCTTGCACGAATAGGTATTTCTTCACCTTTGAGTCCTCTTGGATATCCTCTACCATCATAACGTTCATGATGCGATAAGATATCTTGAGCAATTTCTGCATATTCAGGGGACGTTGATAAAATACGGTAACCAATTTCTGGATGTCTTTTGATTTGTTCCCACTCTTTATCATCCAGTTTTCCTGGTTTGTTTAAGATGGCATCATCAATAGCAATTTTCCCGATGTCATGGAGATTACTTATTGCCTTAAGTAATGACATCTCTTCATTACTCATGCCAAGTGCCATGCCAATATGTACACAAATCTTTGATACGCGTTCTGAATGCTTTTCTTCGCGTGGGTTCTTTTCATGGAGGGTCTTTAAAATGGTTTTAATCGTTTCATTACGATGTGATGATACTTCAAATAATTTATGAGCATACATATCATCTTCTGCAATCTTGATTGTATCTTGAACTGGAGTATTACCCTCGTTAGTCGACAGACCAAAGGAAACAGAAACAGCCATATTTTGAACTGTTCGTTCTTCTATTTTATTTTTTGCTTCATCAATTAATAATAAAGCTTTATCATAAGGTGTACGTGGTAATAAGACAACAAATTCATCACCACCAATTCTAGCAATACGGCTTTCATCTTTAAATACATGAATCAATTCATCAGCAATCGTACATAAGAGGAGATCACCTGCATCATGACCAAATGCATCATTCATGATTTTTAAACCGTTAATGTCAGCAATCACAATGGACAATGGAAAATATTTATTTTGACTCAATCTCACAAGCTCATCTGTAAAATAACGTCTATTATGAAGATTTGTTAAAGGATCCCTGTAACTCAAGTATAAAATGGATTGTTCATAGCGCTTGCGTTCGCTAATGTCTTGTGAGAAGATTGTGACACCAACTACATGACCTTGATCATCAATAATAGGTGAATATTGCTCTTCTAAATATTTATCAACATCTGTTTCAACCATAGCTTCATAGGATTTGAAGTCTCCCGTGAGCGATTGATCAATGCATGCTTTAATACGATCTTTCATTGTGGGTATTGTGATATACTCTAAAAAGTTTTTACCTTTTTCTATTTTAACATTGTAGTACAATTTCATGGAGTGTTCATGATACTCATTAAATGATAAATAATTGTAATTTTTGTCGACAGCAAAGACTTCCATCGCTTTTGTTGAATCGATACTTGCCTGAAGTAATAATTGTTGTTGCTTAACTCTTTCTTGAGATAAAAGTCTTTCTTTTTGAAGATAAACAATTTGAGCTAATAGCATCGTAACCACAGGATAAAGTGTTAAATATGGTATCATAGTTTTCTGGATAACATCCAGTGCGGTTGACCAAGGTTGAATTGCTAAGAAGCATAACAGTGTCACAATGTGGGCTATAAACCCT
>Ga0265295_1001861_pt1 | contig 35642 bp, 31 predicted proteins | sample Munlansysbiofilm_FD_192503 | JGI IMG/M metagenome (GOLD analysis project Ga0265295, IMG submission 192503) | Leachate microbial communities from a municipal landfill in Southern Ontario, Canada - Methane capture system biofilm | ecosystem: Engineered > Solid waste > Landfill > Unclassified ... | reverse complement strand
CCAATGGCGAATCACCGCGCAGCCAGTCAAACAGGAACAGCCCGATATAGGCGCCTACCATCAGCACGTCACCATGGGCGAAGTTGATAAATTTCAGAATGCCATACACCATGGTGTATCCCAGGGCAATGAGTGCATAGATGCCCCCGAGTGTCAGGCCATTCATCAAATGTTGGAAGAATTCAGCAATTCCCACGATGCTCTCTCCTTCGTACGAGAACTGAAAAGAACGATAACATGAAAAGACCGGTGTAAACAACACCGGTCCTCCCAATTTCCCGCAAGACCGGGAATCCTTGTGCAGGCCTTAGTCGATCTGGACGAGCTTTCCGTCGACGACCGTGAAGGTGCCCAAGTATTCGGGTGTGGTCTTGTTGACCTTGTAGAGTCCCTGATAGGCGACCAGGTCCCCGTTCTCAGCGAAATTCACAACCCCGGAAACGCCCGGGAAATCCTTGGTTGCAGCAACTGCATCACGGATTGCCTTGCGGTCGAACTTGCCGGTTGCCTTGTACACCTTATCCATTGCAGCGAGTAGGATGTTGGTGCCATCATAGGCGTTGGTTGCGAAGCTGTCCGGTCCAACACCATACTTGGTGGTGTACTGGGAAACAAAGGTACTGAAAGCCGGGCTTTCCTTAACCTTTGCAGGCCCAACGTAGATTACGCCATCGGTGAAGTCACCAGCCAGATTGTAGATCTCGGGGTTGGAGAAACCGTCACAGGAAAGGAACGGAATGTTCATGCCCAACTGGGAAGCCTGCTCAAGAATCTGAGCCATCTCAGCGGTGTAGTTGGGGATGTAGATAGCCTGGGGATTGGCGGTGCGGATCTTGGTCAGCTGGGTCTTGAAGTCCTTGTCGCCGACATTGAATGCCTCAGCGATGGTTACCTTTCCACCAGCAGCTTCGAAAGAAGCGGTCATGCCTTCGTACAGGCCCTGGCTATAGTCGTTCTTGGCATACAGGACGCCGATGGTCTTGTAGCCGAGCTTCTCGAAGAAGTAGCGACCAGCAACCTCGCCCTGCAGACCGTCGGAAACAACGGTGCGGAATACATAGTCACCAATGGCGGTGATGTCAGCATGGGTGGCAGACGGGCTGATCATGACGAGGCCTTCGTTCTGGACACGTTCGCCAACAGCAAAGCTTACACCGGTGAACACAGGACCGATGAGGCCGACAATCTTATCGGAAGAGGAGAGCTTCTCGATGGAGGAGAGGCCTTTCTCAACGTTACCTTCGGAATCCTCGGTGACCAGGGTTACCGGGATGCTGCCGCCAATACCACCCTTGGCATTGAACTGCTCGATGGCGAGCATGGCAGAGTTGTTGCTCAGTACACCATAGTTGGCGTAGTCACCGGTCATAGGACCAATGAAACCAATCTTGGGACTGTCAACTTTCTTGGCAACTGGAGCTGCCTCTACAGCACCGGATGTGGCAGCAGGGGCTTCTTCTTTTTTACAACCTATTGCAGTCATTGCAATTACTACGAGTACAATGAGGAACAGGAGAGCAACACGTTTTTTCATCTTTGGTACCTCCAAAAGTGTCCGATAGTTTACATCGAAACATTGTATAGGTTATACAATAACAAGTATATTTATGCAATATTCAACCACAGTAAAACATAGCTTTTCGCAAGAGTTTTTCAATATACAACTCAAAGTACAATTATTTCGCTCTAGGTAAATCTTTAATCTATGCATACTATTGAAAAGACGTGCTATACTTTTATCAACACGAATCTGAGGGGAGGTGTTGTATGAGCAAAATGCTTGGCGAATTCAAAAAATTCATCACTCGTGGGAATGTTATGGATATGGCTGTCGGTATCATCATCGGCAGTGCATTCACCGCAATCGTCAATTCGCTGGTCAAGGACGTCCTGATGCCGTTCATCGGCCTGATCCTTGGAGGAGTCAGCTTTGTTGATCTGAAGATTGTCATAGCTGAAGCGACGGAGCAGACTGCCGAGGTCGCAATCCTGTATGGTTCCTTCATCCAGAAAGTCATCGACTTCCTGATCATTGCCTTTGTGGTTTTCATGATCGTACGCTCAATCAACAAATTTCGCGATCGAATGGAAGCCAAGAAGAAGGCAGAGGAAGCAGCTAAGGCTGCCGCCACCCCGCCTCCTGCCCCTGTTGTTCCTGAGGATATCGTATTGCTCAAGGAGATTCGTGACCTTTTGAAGAAGTAAGATACAAAACCAAGGGGAAGAAGTTTTGAGCTTCCTCCCCTTGCAAACCCTCCAACGGGTGTTGTTTCCAATTATTATTATTCAAATAGCCTTTGCATCGTTAACCTTTAGGTGTTTATCAAAGCCTCATGCGTAAACCTCATGTTGACTGCGAGAGAGCTAAGTTGATCAATTCACCTATGATATGTGAGTAAAGGCGTCACAAAATAGATGAGAGACATCAAGCAAGACTAGAATTTTTCAGTTGCTGGCTTACTAGATACGACGATGGATTCAGAACTTACCTCTTCCTGAGTCATTGGACTTGCTTTCTTGATATCCATCTTTGGAGCAGGCTCTTCCCAATTCTTCACATTCTGGACTATGCAATTATAGAAACCAAATACCGTCTTCTCATATTCCTCAATAAATTTTCTACTCTGGGAAAATTTGCCGCCCAAATCTTCTTCAAGGCTTATCCTTACAGCTTTGATTTCATAATTCTTTGTACTATCCAACAATTTTTCAAATTGTGAGTAAGGCTCCTTAAGGGTTGCTCTATGCCCCTTAATAACCGGATCAAGCCAAATTTTGGATTCGAGTCGAGTGAATTCTTTTTCCAATGCTTTTTTCTGCTTACAGCCTTCTAGCTGCTTATTCAACCAATTCAATCTCGCTGCTGCAGTCTTCTTATCCTGTGGTACGGAGACTTCAATGATACAACGAATCCTTCTGGTAGAAAAATCCGCTTGAACTGTCATGGGAGAAACAGCATTTCTAATCTTGAATTGAGACTCAAGATACCTATTCTGGAAGAGAAATTTCTTCTCTGCATCAATCCTTTCTTGAAGCACAGAGTATTGTCTCTTGTTACAGTCAATCATCAAGCCAAGACTATCACTCAGCTTCAAAGCCAAATCTTGTTCTTCTTCCAACCAATCTTGGATTGCTCCAACCATACAGACGCTATCCTTGTTCAATGAATTGGCACGAATCCCATCGACTGTTTCCATCCATCCTTTTCCCATCGAATCAAAAGTGGAAATTCCAGCATATGGATGCCGAAAGAACGCCATCACTTCTTTCATGATATTCACTTGATCCGGATCACTGATATTTAGGTCATTATCAGTCAATAGGATGCTTCCCATTACAAGAATATTTCTCCATGAGAAATGATATAGATCAACATCTTTTACTTTTGAAATGTTCAGTGGACAGCACTTGGGAGATGGAACAAATTGGTTTGAGATAGTTATGAGACGCTTTATCCCCATTTCTCGAGCAATATTCTGATAAGCAACAATCTGATTCTCCTCCAATTCATTGGAACCCATTTTCATCTCGAAAAGAGCTGCATCCCTTATTACTCCGTTTGCAATCTGCAACAACATCCCATCTATCCTCAGAGGACCTTTCTTCATGTTGTTCTCGTTGAATACCTTTAGCTTGGGGAAAGAGACTTCAGTGTATGCCCTTATGGAGCCCGCCCGAGAAAGGCCTATCTCCTTACTGAAGATTGCCCTGAACTCTTTGATCAACGTTAGGGAAGAAAGAAACACAGATGCGAGAAACAACTCATCAATTTTTTTCATGGCTGGAATCAATCTTGCTTCACGAACTTCAACCTCACGTACATCTGACGCTGATTTCAGCATCTCATCGAATTCTGAAATCGGACATCCAACAATTTTGAACTTTCCCATCACGAACTCCTTTTGATATATCAAATTGATTGTATCATGAAAAATTGGATAGTTGTAAATTATTTGCCGAATGCGATTTTTCTGGTTATTAAAATAGTTGTGCATTATTCTGAAAAAATGAAAACCACGATTAAAAATCGAGTATTTCAGGTAGTCGAGAAAGCAAAACCAGGTGATATTCCAAGCCAGGTATTTGACCATTCGATAGAAGCATTGATTGTCCTCAATATCGTTGCTGTGATACTTGAGTCCTTTTCAATTATCAAGACTGCATACAGTCACCTATTTACCACTTTCGAGATATTCTCTGTAACAGTTTTCACTGCAGAGTATCTCTTACGTGTTTGGACTGCTGATCTGAAGTATCCGGAAAAAACAAAGTTGAAAGCCAGAATTGCATTCGTTTGCTCTGGGATGGCGATTATCGATCTCTTAGCAATCCTGCCATTCTATGTCCCACTTACTCTTAGGATAGATCTTAGGGTCTTGAGGATACTCAGATTAACACGGATACTCAGAGTCCTGAAACTTGGACGATACTCAAAATCTCTTGAGCTCATAGGACGGGTCCTGAAAAGAAGCAAAGCTGATTTAGCTGTCACTTTTTTCGTAACATTCCTCTTGCTATTGCTTGCGTCCTCTCTTATGTACTTTGTAGAAAACCCCGCCCAACCTGATAAGTTTCCCAATATTGTTGCAAGTGCCTGGTGGACGATCATAACACTGACTACAGTCGGATATGGAGATGTGTACCCCGTTACACTATTGGGGAAAATCCTTGGAGGCATTATCGCTCTTTTAGGAATTGGACTGGTGGCTCTCCCTACCGGTATTATTAGCTCCGGGTTTATGGAAGAGATCCGGTTGAACAATCTGAAAAGTACGAGTATTAGCCAAAAACCAATGATATGCCCACATTGTGGGAAAGCTCTTACATTGAATGAGAAGGATATGGAACATAAGGTTGAATAGCATCCACATATAAAATCACAGGGCGGAGTGTGGTAAGAAACGTTCCTTGCATGCTTAATACCCCATATCCAACAATACGGCATATAAAGAGCCAATTTCAAAATAACAAATCAGCTAATAAATATGCATCCATTCTTGCATAACAATGCATTTGCATCCAGTCCAGGTTATTGAATAGCCAAGCAACGAAAACCGCGATGACTTTCAGTCGATCTCAAGTACGATAGTATGGTTTTCGGGCATGACCAGGCCACCCTTGCAACCAAGAGTGTGCATGCTCAACGCTTTCCAAGTTCTCTCAAGCCGATTTGCCGACCCTTGCTTCTTCCCTGGCCAGCAGGACGTTGCGGGCTTTCTTCAGGGTGGTCAGCAGGATTGCCAGCTCGATGTCATACCTTGCATGGCAGCCTCTTCTATAGATCTTGTCGGGAAGATACCCATCCTTGAGCTCGCTGTTCGTTCTCTCAACGGTGGTTCTGGCCTTGTATCTCGCCGCTTCGGGCTTCTCCATCGGAAGAGGTGCAATGCTCCTGCGGGCCCGTTGGTCGATGATGGCCTTTCGCCCGATCATGGCTGCATAGGCATCGATGTCGGGGTTGAGATAGCCCTTGTCCATGAGGGCGTAGAGGAAATCGGTGCGTTGGACGGCCATTTTCATCAGCGGCACTGCAACCTTGCAGTCATGGACGCAGGCCCCGGTCACCGCATAGGCGACCGACACGCCGAAGTCGTCGGCCGCCAGATGGGCCTTGTACCCTATGAACCACTGTCTCTTGCCCTTCGAGTTCTGCTTTGCGGTCAGCGAGCACCGCATCTCAAGCCGGGAGATCGACTGAAGCGGGTCTTCAGCAAGGTAGTCGAGCCTCTCTCGTTCCGCCCGGGCCTTCTGTTCAAGATACGCCTTCTCCTCAGGCGATCCTTTCTTCTTGCGCCCCTTCTTCTTGGGAGGGACCGGTGCAGCAGGGGCTTCCTTTTCCTTGACGAACGGCTTCTCCCTCGCCTCTATGATGGTGCTGTCGATGCTCAGGTGGCCGACCATCCTGTTGTCCATCGCCTCCTTGTAGGCCTGTATTACCCGCTCATGGATGACCGCCGGGTCGACGACGCGCTCGACAGCTCGGGACAGCCTGCAAGCAGTCGCCTGGCTGGGAACCGTGCTGATGCCCAGGATGTCCTTGAGGTTGCCGTTCTCTTGTAGCAGAAGCAGCGTCTCCTTCATGGTCGGCTGGCGGAAGTGCAGCTTCAGCAGCATGATGCCGAGGATGGAAAGCAGGTCGTAGCCGACCCTTCCCCTGATGCTGCCTCTGCGCAAGCGGGTGAGCTCGCCGGGAGAGAGCAACTGTTGTACCGTGGCATAGAGGCTGAGGAACTCGAGTTCACGTTCCGACGGTTCCCTGAAGAAGCATGAGCCGAAATCTTCGGTATCGAACAGCAGGGATTGAAGGGAAGAGGGGTTTGGTGTAGAATATGCCATAGAAAGGAACTTCTTTTCTGACGATATAGTGTGGTAACTACATCTTAGCAGAAAAGGGTTCTTTTTTCTATACCTAGCAAGCAATTATGTACAATAATCCGGTCAATTCTTCAATAATCGATTCCCGTTTGGGTGAGACCGAGCCCGAGAAGGTATATCTGTATATTTATGCAATTATCGTCTCTTCAGAGACCATTTTGAAATTAGCTCTTTAAAAGCTTTCTTCCTTTTGTCCTAGTAAATCCATTTTCTAAGACTATTTTTATAACCATGAGTACATTCTTGGCGATATTTACTGGTGTTGATTTCTTCCAACATCCCGTCCTTGTCTATGGTATACTTGCTCATCATGGACAGCGAACACACACCCAAGCGAACAGGTACTCTCCGAGGCTGGCTCCTCTCCTACAACCTGGCTATGCTCTCGATCATCCTCGCCTTGGTGATCATCCTCTTCAGCTTGGTCTTCTCTCTGCTTGCCCAGATGCAGAACCGAAACAACCGCTACGAAGCACTCAATACCCTCAGTGGCCAGCTGGTGCAGAGCAGAGCTCTTTTCCGTGCCATCTCCACTGAGCAGACCGACACAGCCAGTCTGTTGGAGGACTACCTGATTCTTGACAGGGAAATGCAAATTACGATGCATCGGCTTGCCATCGATTATGAAGCCGACAGCGAGCGCTATTTTCTCTACCGAGGCATCGCAAACGGCATTGCATTCATCAATGAGTCCCTGTCCACCTTGCGGAGCATGGACAAGCCGCAAAGCCTTGAGTACTACAACCTCTTTTATACTGCTGACAAGGTGTACACCTACCTGCAGGACTACTCCTTCAACCACTATCTTTCCGCTGTAGTTGAAGCCGATGTGAACTGGATGCAGGAAGCTCAAGAGCGTATCCTAAACTACCGCTCCCTAGCAATTTTGCTCTTCATCCTCATTGCAGTCACCTACAGCATTGCAGTGTACAAGATGACCATGCGTTTGGTGAATCCTGTCAACGAAATGGTCCAAACAGCACGTGACATCTTCCATGGACGATTTGAAGGGCCTCCCATCTCCCTTGCCGGACCTGATGAGCTGCGCTACCTTGAGGAGAGCATGAACCAGATGCGACAGAGCTTGAAAGAGCGCCTCGAGATGATCGAAGAGAACTCCAAGCTTGAGAAAACAGTGCATGACCAGGAACTGGAACAAATGAGGACAACACGTGAGCTGGAAAAGGCCCGGTACAAGGCTTTGCAGTCACAGATCAACCCGCATTTCCTCTTCAACACCTTGAACATCATCAGCCGCACCGCCCTCTTTGAGAATGCCAACAGTACCGTCGACCTCATCGACAGCCTGGCCTCCATCTTCCGCTATACGTTGGAGTACCATGATGATGTCAGTCTGAAGGAAGAACTCCAGTTCGTACGGGAGTATCTGACCATCCAGCAGTCCCGTTTCAAGGAGCGGCTGACCTTCACCATCGACTGTCCTGCAGAACTTGGGGACCTGCGCATTCCCCCGCTCGTGGTCCAACCCTTTGTGGAGAATGCCATGGTGCATGGGCTTGAGCCCAAGGTGGAAGGCGGCTCGGTCCACATCACCGTGGAAAAGAACGGCAAAAAGGTAAAGATCATCATCCTCGATACCGGTGTGGGAATCGATCTGGCAAAGCTCAAGGGGCAAAAAGCTGACACCAAACAGCATATCGGCATCAAGAATATTGCAGACCGGCTCAATCTCTACTTCAAGGGAAAGAGTGAGGTGAACATTGAGCGTGCAAGCGAGGCAGGAGGTACGGTGGTAACATTGAACCTTCCCTATCGTACAGGAGGCAAGAAGCGTGTATACCCTGCTGATAGCTGATGACGAACCGCTGGAATGTGATGCCATCGAACTGCTTATCACTCGGGCAAACCTCCCCGTACGGGTCATCAAGGCTCGCAATGGTGTCGAAGCTGTGGAGTTGGATAAGCAACTTGGCGCCCACATTGCTTTTCTGGACATCCGTATGCCCGGTATGGACGGAATTGAGGCGGCAAAACGGATCAGAGAGCAAAATCCAGCTTGCCAAATTGTCTTTCTTACCGCCTGGAGCACTTTTGAGTTCGCACAACAGGCCATCCGCTTGCGTGCCAGTGAGTATCTGGTAAAGCCGGTACAGCGCAAGGAGGTCTATGACCTCATGGACCGCCTGATTGCCTCACTGGACCAACAGAAAGCCCGGGCAATTGCCCAGAAAGAGGAAATGCTGGAGGTCCTCAACCTCTTTTCCCGAGAGTTCTTTGCCGCCTTGAAGTTTGGCCAGATCACCGAGGAGGCCATGCAAAGCTACTTCTCCATGCAGGGCATAACCCTGGAGGAGGGAATCGCTCTGGTTATCGGGGGACTTGAGGAGAAACGCGTCCAATCCTTCTTTCTCCAAAACAAAACCTGGGGAAAGCTGCAGATCAGCTACTTCCCTTCGGTGGACCGTATGACTGTTCTGCTCTTCACCAACCAGAGTGCCAAGATGGTAGAACAGATTGCCGGTCTTGATGAGGAGTATCGGCTGACCATCGGAACCGGCTTACCGTTTGCCAACCTTACCGAAATTCCACATTCCATCACAACCGCCTCCATCGCGTATACTCATGCCTATCGGCAGAACATCCGCTTCCAACGCTATAACGAGGTGTTGCGAACCCCTCGAGACAGAGCGCAGACCCAGCAGATGAACACCCAGATGATCAACCTGACCTTGGAAGGAAATCGGGAGAAAGCGAGAACGGTTGCCCATGAGTTGCTTGACTATGTCAGCCTCTCATCCGAGCGTGAAGATGATACACGGGATGAGTTGTATGAGCTCTTCACGCTGTTCGTCTATGAAATAAACAAGCACATCCCCCTGCTTCCTCAGGACAAGGTACCCAAGACTTCGGTCATGGAGCAGGAAATCTATGTGATGGACCGAATCGACCTTGCTTGCGAGGCAGTCGACCGAGACAGAAAGGACCGCTATGAGCGGCCCTTCGCCTTCATACGTCAGTATGTGGCCGAACACCTTTCCATGAGTCTGACCAGTGAAGGTCTTGCATCCCTAATTGGCATCAACTCCAAGTATTTCAGCCAGTTATGCAAAACCTACCTTGGGTCTCCCTTCGTCGAGTACCTCACCAAGGTTCGGATGGAACAAGCGTACGCCCTACTCTCAGAAGGCGGAAGCACTGTCAAGGAAGCTGCAGAAAAGACCGGCTTTTCCGATACGAACTACTTTTCCCGAGTGTTCCGCCAATACCATGGGCACAGCCCATCCTCACTCAAAGAAAGTCCTGCCGACAAGGAGTGAAGAAGTCAAGGACCACGCCCTCTTGCAGGCATTTTACCGAATGTACCACATCAGCTTCAAACAACAGGGAGTCGCCGGGGCCCACCGTATGCTCCTTGCCTTCACAGGTAAAGGCAAACAAACCCGATTGCACGTAGCTGATCTGTCGGTGGGGATGGGAGTGCGCAGCGCCGATACCCCCCTGATCGAATGTCACTTCCACCAGCATCATCTCCTCATTGTACGAGAGAATGCGTCGTTTCTTGCCATCACCAAAGTCCTCGAGCTTTGTTTCGGTATAGAGGGTTTTTTTCATGCTTTGTTCTCCTTGTCGGTTGGGTTGGGCCACTGCTGGGCCTGCACCAGAATGGTGGTACAGGGCGTCTTCGGGCTCTCAAGATGCTGAATGAGCAACAGAGCTGCAGCATAGCCTATATGATAGAGGGGTTGGATAACCGAATAGTCGTTGATGGCTTCCATCACCGAAGCACTCACTCCTGCGGTAAGAACGTTCAGGGCATGATGCTTGGACAGCTTTGTCGCCACCTTGGAAAGCACTTGGCTCAAACCTATGATCACATCATACTCTGCGAATGAGGCAGGGCTTCCGTTTGGATAAAGTAGCTTCTCCTGCCGGTAGTACTCAAGCTCATCGACTTGCAGCAGGGTCGGCTCGATACCATGCCGCCCGCAGGCCCGACAGATGCCAGTGAGCCGCTCTTCGGTGCTGGTGGTCACAATGCCTGAGAGCACCAGAGGGCGACGTACCCCCTTTGTATAGAGAGTCTCCATAAGATCGTCCATTGCCTGGGTGTTGTCACATTGCACCTTACTGAAGGGTTCTCCACTGATGCAACGATCCAGTTGCACCAACGGGATGTGCGCCTCGCGTGAGAGATTGAGGATAGCCTTGTTTACCGACAACGAGGAAGGTGACAGCAAGGGGGAGAAAATGATCCCAAGCACCCCCTGCTGGATGAAGGAGGCAATCTTTTCGGTAACGTTGCCATTCTCCAGGTGGGTGTTGCAATAGAGTGTCTGATAGTTGTGTTTCCAGAATGCATCATGCAGTCCTTCCAGCAAAAAGGAGGCAAAAGCAGGGGTATAGTTGTCCAAAGCGATGCCGATGAGACGGGAACCACGGGGAGTTTCCTCCTCAACCTTGGCAGTCACATAGGTGCCAAGCCTCCCGTCACGGTACTCCAAAAGCCCTTCACCCACCAGTTGGCTCACTGCACGTCGCACCGTTACACGACTTACCGAGAAGAGCGTTGACAACTGCCGTTCAGCAAGGATTTGCTCTCCAGGTTTCCAGAATCCTTCCTGGATTCGTGCAAGAATCTCATGATACACTGTCTCGGACTTTGACTGTTCGTTCATCATTGCCCTAGTGTACGAACCTTTATCCGATATGTCTGCACCTCAAAGGGTCTGAAGCAAAGTTTTTTCTCCTGATCAATCGGTTCTTCAAGCATATTGGCCAGGACCAACGACTGGTCGTCCAGTCGTGGACTGAAGGTGAGTTTTGCTTTTCCTCCGATTCCAAGCCACTCACGGATGCGTATGACCAGCTCCTGCCCATCTTCGCTGAGCTTCACCGTCTCCACAGCAAACTGCTTTTGCGCTACCCGTACCAACGGTTGGAACTGCTGCTTTACACGCAAAGGAGGATTGTTCAGCGCAGAGGCTTGCTCGTACACACCGAGCAGGTCGTCAGCAAACAACAGCGAGTACGTGAATTGATGAACCCCCAGATCTGATGCAGGATCAGGAGCGGCAGGAGAACGCAGAAGCGACAGGGAAAGCTTTCCTGCCGTCGCTCCATAGCCGTATTTGCTGTCACTCGCAAGTGCAACAAGCAAGCCTGGATCCTGCAGGGCCGCGAACTTGTGCGCAGGAACCTCAAACATGGCCCGCTCGAGGGTGGTATTCGTATGCGTGGGACGCCTGATGTACCCAAAGGGGACATCGTAGAGGGCATGATCACTATGGAGGGTGGTCGGGAACTCGGAGCGCAGCAAGGTATGGCGCTCTTTCCAATCAACCTCAGTCTCGAAATCGATGCGGGCAAGCTTCTTGTGGATGATCATGGTCTGTTTCAGAACCGAACCTACCCCTACCGTTGCCTCATAGCTGATACGATACTGATGCTCATCCTCAACCCGTCCTGACTCCCCCATGCCGGTCAGACGCACTTGTTTCCCAAGGCTGTCACTCTCTATGTCCCAGGCATCCCAGAACACCGGATAGTCCTCCCCGAGGGTGAGGGTGTTCAAACTCCGGCCCTCCTCGACCAACTCCCGCTCTTGCCGGCCAAGCAGAAACGAAGTGATGCCGCCCGTACCATCCAACGTGAGGCTTCCCCACTCGGTCTGCACCAGGGTGGAGGGAGAGACAATCTGAGCCAGCATGCTCTTGCTCTGTCTCCCAGTCTCCAAGGGGGCAAGGAACGTACCGTCGGAAAGCGGGTGGGCAAAGCCGTTGGTGTTGAGCAGAAGGTCACCTTGGTAAGGGGAAAAAGCCTTGGTCAGTTGTTCGTATGCCGATGCATAGCTAGCTCGTGCCTCTTGGTTCACTTTCTGGATGGATGAACCGGGAAGTATGTCGTGGAACTGGTTCACCAACACCACGTTCCACACCTGTGTAAGCGTTTTGCGCAAGGCTGTTACATCCACACCCTTGCAAAACAGCACGCTGGTCAGATACTCATAGGAGTGCAACAACCCCTCCAGCTTTCGGTTCCACCATTTCAGTTTGGCTTGGCTGGTGTAGGTCCCTCGGTGCAGTTCCAGATAGAGCTCTCCTTTGTAGACAGGGAGACGGGAGGTATCGGCAAAAATCTGCTGCATGGCAGAACTCACACTGCTCCACCTGTTACGAGGCAGGCCTTGCAGGTCAGTTTCCCGCTTGGCCAGTTCCAGATCGCTTCTCAGCGTTCCTCCACCACCGTCACCCTCGCCCACCGAGCGCATCAGATCCGGCTGAATCTCCTTGTGCAAGACACTCCGGTATGCCTTGACGATGCCCTCCGGATCGTTGGTTCCCTCGTAGGCGCCTTGGATCATGTGTGCCGGGATGCGGGTACCGTCAAGAGATTCCCAGAGGAAGATGTCGTAGGGAAAGCGGTTGGTGTCATTCCAGCTCAGCTTGCTGGTGACAAAGTACTTCACCCTGCAGCCGACCAGAATCTGGGGAAGGGCAGCCGTGTACCCGAAGGAGTCGGGAAGCCAGAAGGTATCGCCCTCATAGCCGTCAAACAGACGGCGTGTCACCTGCCTGCCCAGGACATTCTGCCTGATCAGAGACTCACCGGAGGGAAGCATGCAATCAGGCTCGACATAGCACACACCGTTGGGCTCCCAGCGACCTGTCTTGGAGAAAACCTCCTTGATGCGGGCGAAGACTGATGGATAGTGTTTCTTCAGGGCCTCCATCTGTGCAGGTTGGCTGAACAGATAGACAAAGTCAGGATATTCCTCCAAAAAATTCACCATATTCAGGGCGGTACGGGCTGCCTTTCGGGTGGTCTCTGCAATGGGCCACAACCATGCATGGTCAAGATGTGCATTCCCCACCGAAAGAATCTGGGGGACAATGCTGCCATTCTTCGCCTCCAGCAACCCTTTCAGCTCAGATCTCACCTGCTTCGCCTTCGGCTCGGGTGATGAGAGCAAGCTCAAGGAAGAAAGAGCTCTATGCAAGGTGGAGACCAGATGCTGGTAGTGATACCCCTCCCTATCCAGTGTCTTGGAGAGCTGGCGCAGAACCAGCACATCGTAGTACAGACCATAGGTCTCCTCACAGCGCCTGAGCAGCTTGGGTTGCTTGAAAACCAAGGGATACGCCTGCTTCTTCACGGCAACGCAGGTCTGCACCCTCCCATCCTCGCTGGGGTGGTAGCCGGGAAAGCGGTGGCCGCCCCAGGCCTGCAACACCACGGTGATGCTGCGACCAGCATAGGCTGTCACCTCAAGCTTGCGGTGGAACGGGTTGGTTGCCCCTACCGGAACCCCATCGATGTAGATAAGGGTGTCGGTTTCGGTATCCAAGTGCAAAAAGAGCCTCTGTTCATGCCTTGGGATCACAAATGTGGCCTTGAACCAATGGTCGGTCCAAGGCTTGCCGTAGGAGAAGGGAAACGTGACACATGCATACGCGCCTTCGTACACCCCTTCTGTTTGCATCTCCCCACTCTCTGCATAGCTGAAGGTGAGGTCTGCAACTTCTTCGTAGGCATACTGCTCCAGCATCGCCACATATTGGTCAATCCGCTTTTCCACCTTTCGTTCCAGCATGTCTTCAGGTCCTCACTTTCTCAAGAGCACGGAGCAAATCGTCCTGCAACAGGTCGAATTCCTCAATGCCTGCATGCAACCTGATCAGAGTAAGCCGGTCTGGGGGAATGGGTGCGGTGTCGGCATACTTGACCGCTGCGGGGAAAACCAAGCTCTCATACCCCCCCCAGCTTACCGCCCGCTTGAAGAGGGTGAGGCTGTTCACAAACTGCTTCACATCCTCAAGACGGTCTGTCTTCAGGTGGAAGCTGAACAGACCGCTGCCACCACGCATCTGTTCTCTGGCAAGTTCGTATTGGTTGAAGGAAGGGAGAAGAGGATACAGCACATCCTCCACCTTCGGGTGGTTCTCCAGCATGGTTGCCAGTTTCAAGGCATTCTGGTAGTGCTGGGGCATCCTTAGGTGTAGCGTCCTCAGGTTTCGCATGATCAACCAGGCTTGGAAGGGATCGGGAACCGGGCCGAGGGGAAGGAACTGGTGCTCGAAGATGGTCTTCATATGGGCGTCGTCACCGGCAATGACCCCTCCGATGACATCGCTGTTACCCCCGATATACTTGGAGGCGCTGTGGATGACCAGATCGATTCCTGCATCGATGGGGTTCTGGAAGAACGGGGTGGCCCAGGTGTTGTCGATTACCGTCGTGATGCCCTTGCTACGGGCAAGGTCGGCAACCATCTTCAGCGGTTGCAGCTTGAAGGTCAGGGTTGTCGGGCTCTCCAGGTAGATCAGGCGGGTGTTGTCCCTGATGGCCTCCTCGAACTCAGCGATGTCCGTACCATCGACATAGGTGTGCTCGATGCCGAACTTGGCAAGGTAGGTGTTGAAGAAGTACTGCACCCACGTATAGCAGTCGCGTACGACCACTGCATGGTCCCCGCTCTTGAGCGTGGAGAGAATGGCAAGCGATGATGCGGCTACCCCGCTTGAGACAAGCTTCGCACGGTCGGCATGCTCAAGGGAAGCCAACTTCTCTTCACACAGATTCACCGTGGGGTTGTTGCCCCGGGTGTAGAGGTAGTGGCTGTCCTCATCGGCCAGCGCGTCCCGAAACTCCTCATAGGAGGGAAAACAAAAAATGGAAGTCTGAAATATTGGGGGACTCACCGCATGGAAGGGCAAGTCGCGCTCTCCCTGGTGAAGCAAGATTTCGGTAAGGGGTGAACTCAAGTCAGTTTTCATAGATTCCATATCATCCTTTCACGCTTCCTTCGGTAAGGCCCGCAACAATGTACTTTTGGCCGAATCCGAACACAATCATGGTGGGAAGCAGTGCGATCACAATACCAGCGCTCATCACATCCCAGCTGATGCCAGCTTTGCTGATGAACGAATTGAGGGCTACAGGAACGGTCATCTTGTCGTTGGACATCAAGAGCATGACGGCCAAAAAGAGTTCGTTCCAGATGTTGATGAATGCAAAACAGAAGATGGCAGCCATTCCCGGCCGCGTAATGGGAAGCACAACATGAAAAAGCGACTGGAACATCGAACAACCGTCGATCTTCGCAGCCTCTTCCAGACTGACAGGAATACGGTCGAAGAACCCCTTGCTCATGATCGTGGAGAACGCGATGACGGTGGCTACATACACCAGCATCAAGGCCCCGATGCTGTCCACCCAGCCAAGCTTGGAGAACATGGTGAAGATGGGGACCATGATGAGGAAGGTCGGGATCGTCTGGGTGAAGTAGAGCGCCAGTTGCAGGATTCCCTTGGTCCGCTGCTTTGGGTAGCGGGAGAGGGAGAAACCGCTGAGTATCGAGACAGCCATGGCAAGCAGGCTGGAGATGAGCGCCACCACCAGGGAGTTGCGGAAGTAAAGGGAAAAGCTGGAGAAGGAGAAGAGCTTGCGGTAGCTGTCAAGCGTCGCTGAGGTGGGCAGGTACTGCAGGGGCATGGTATAGATCTCTTTCGGCCCCTTGAGGCTGGTGACCACGATCCAGTAGAGCGGAAATACTGCGGCCAGGACATAGAAGGCCAGCAAGACAAAACGGCCGATGGAGAATACGGTGCTCTTTTTCATAGGTTGTCTCCTCCCTTCTCGGTCAGTCGCAGATAGAGCATTGCATAGGCGAAGAGAAGAATCATGATGATGAGCCCGATGGCCGAGCCCTGTCCATAATCATACTCCTTGAAGACCTTGTTGATCATCTGGGTTGCCAGGATGTTGGTCCGGTTGACCGGTCCTCCATTGGTCATGGCATAGATGATGTCGGGGAAGTTCACGATCCACATGGTACGCAGGAGGATGGTACTGACGATGGTCGGTTTTACGTAGGGAACCGTAACCGAGGTGAACTTGCGGATGGCCCCAGCCCCATCAAGGGTTGCCGCCTCATAGAGCTCGTTGGGCACAGACTGCAGGGCGGCAAGCAGCATGATGCCGAAGAAGGGAACCCCATACCAGATGTTGGGAATGATGACACTGATCATCGCAAGGTTCGGGTTTGACAAAAAACCGATCGGTTGGGACAAGAGTCCGATGCGGATCAGCATGTCGTTCACCAAGCCGAATTGGCCGTTGAAGAGCCAGGCCCAGGTAAGACCGATGGCAAACCCACTGAGTGCCCAGCCATAGAATACAAACGCCGTATAGATACCACGGCCTGCAAAAGGCTTCTTCAGCAGAAGGGCAAGGCCGAACCCAAGTACAAACTGGAAAAAAAGTGAACCGAAGAGCCACACGATGGTATTGAGAAGAATCTGTGCAAACCTGATGTGTGGGTCTGTAAGTACTGCCTTGAAGTTGTCAAAGCCGTTGAACCTAAGTTGGTTAAGGTCAAAAAGATTATAGTTCTGGAAGGCCATAACAACCCCCCTCAGCACGGGATAGTAGATAAACGCCGTGAGGAAGAGCAACGCTGGAACCAACATCCAACGATAAAATTTCCGTTCCATCATCACCACCTATAAAGAGATGCTTCCGGGGTTCACGCCCCCCCGGAAGCGGTAAAGGGTCGAATGCTTATTTCCAGTAGTCTTCCCAGCTCTTGATAGCCTGGTCAACAGTGGTGCTGCCCAACAAGAGGGACTGCATTGTCTGTTCCTGAACCTGAGCCCATGCGGGATACTTGGGATTGTCAAGCGGGTATTTCACGAACACATAGGTATCCGGATCAGACATCTCGATCTCCCAAGACTTGTACACTCCGCTTGAGAAGTACGGGTCATTGGCATAGGTCGAGGTATGTACCGGAAGCGGTCCATAGGCGCGGCAGAAGTCTGCGTTGTTCTCTGCATTGACCATGAAGGAGATGAAATCCCAGGCAAGATCAGGATGCTTGCTGGTGGTCGGGATACCCAGACCGGCAAAGCCGTAATCAAGGTAAGTCTTGCCACTTGCTCCGACGGGCATCGGAATGACAGTCCACTGAGAAGGATCAAGTGCTTCTGCAACCATGCTCACCGTATCAGGATCCTGAACGAGGAACGGAGTGGTTCCGCTGATGAAACCGTTGACCTGTTCATTGAAGCCCCAGTTGATGCCATCAGAAGGAACAGCCTTCTTGTAGAGGTCCACATACGCTGCCACTGCCTTGCGGGCTGCAGGAGTGGAGAATGCAAAGTTGCCATCGGTGGTCTTGTAGATGTTGTCAACGTCGATGTTGGCCACATCGCTGAGGATCAGGATGTCGGAGATCTTGAAGGCACTTCCCTTTCCGCGGAACCCGAAGCCATACTGGTTGGGAGCCTTGCCGGTAATGGCAATGGACATCTTGTACAGTTCGTCGATGGTCTTGGGCATGGTGGTGAAGCCGTGCTTGGCAAGGATGTCCGTGCGGACAAACAAGCCTTTCACGAAGAAAAACTGGGGAAGCAGGTAGGGGGTGTTGTTGACCGTAGTGGCTGCAGTCATGGTAAGCGGCAGCAAATCGGTGCCCTGGTCCCAAGCCTTGAGGTAGCTGGTTAGGTCAACAAGCTTGTTGTTGTTGACGAACTGCTTCACGGTATGGTCACGAACCTCGATGATGTCCAGTTCCTGATTGCTGTTGAGCATCAGGGTGAGCTTGTTGTCAGCCTGCTCATAGGGAGGGGAGACCAAGTTGATCTTTACGTTGGGATTCTGTGCCTCGTATTTGGCGATCAGTTCCTGGATCTGCGTGGTGCGGGACGGGCTGGTCATTGTCTCGACAAAAGTCAAGGTGACCGGGCCGCTCGCCTCTTCCTTGGTTCCGGCGGCAAAAGCCGGGGAGAGAACCAGCAAGAGGGCACAGAGCACGAACAAAACAGTCATGTGCTTTTTCATTTCCAAACTCCTTTCATTCGGTATCACCAAGCATACACTTGGTAATACCAAGTTTACCATCATTTACGGAGTTGTCAATGAAAGTCGCTCAGTAATTGGGTGAGAACCGAGACATCACCGCTTTGTTCCCCACCAACAACGTGGACAAGGGGGCCCTCATAACGGATGGCAGCCAATCCCTCATGCACAGCCTTCCAGTCCAGGCACCCCTGCCCAACCGGCAAACCGGTATTCTCCCGCACGTGAATGCAGTGCAAGTAAATACCAGCCTGCTCAATAGCATTGGAAAGGCTGCGCTCCTCCATGTTCATATGGAATGTATCCAGATCGATGCCGAAGTTGGGGTGATTCACCGCATGGATGAGTTGGAGAGCCTCTTCCGCGGTGTTCACCAAACAGTGCTCATAGCGGTTCACCGGCCGGAGATTCAGCACTACATCCTCCTCCTCAGCAACAGCTGTAAGCGATCTCAGGCTTTTTACGCTCTGCTCCCAATGTTCTGCTTTGTGTGCAACGTAGGATTCATCGAAGTACCGTTGGGCATACAGCGGGCCTGAAAGGGAGCCCCCTCCCAGTTCCCCAAGCAGCTTCATCAGCTCCTGCATCCTATGGACTGCAGACCTTCTCATCTCCTCATCGAGACTGGAAAGGTCCCACCCCAAGGGAGGAACCAGTGAGTAGGAGAGATCAATCTGGTTGTTTCGTGCTTCGAAAAGGAGACGCTTTCGGCCCCATGGACTCAAATCAAGCAAGGAGAGCCCATCACATTCAAGTTGACCATAGCCCAGCGACTTGGCCTTCTCAGGCAACAGAGCGGTGTCCATTGCCTGCATTTCCCAATGAATGCCGAGGCTCCTCATACACTACCCTCTTCTTTGAGTATAGCAGAGGCATAGTGAGCGGGCTAGCCTTTCGCTCAGCACCCTGAACTCTCCTACCCCAAAGCCGGTTGATTGTGATATAGTCGCACGCATGAACACTTCACTTGACTGCCTTCCCTGTTTTTTCCGGCAGACCCTGGAAGCAGGGAAACTGCTCGGACTCTCCACAGAATCAATCAAGCATCTCATGGATGAAATCGGTGATGAACTCAAACACTTCCCTTTGGATATGAGTCCACCTGAAATGTCCTACCATATGCAACGGATGTTCGTTGCATTGACGGGCAAGGAAGATCCCTACCTTGCAATCAAGGACCTGAGCAACAGGGAAGCGCTGGCTGTCATCGATGAGCTGCGCGCCATCGTGCGAAATTCGCAGACTCCCTTGGAGACAGCGGTGAAACTCGCATGCGCGGGCAATATCATCGATTACGGGGCGTTCCCAAGCGGCGTTGATGTACAAAAAGAAATCACAAAAATCCTGCAACAACAGAGCACTTCCAAGGACAGCATTTCCTCCCTATTCGACTTTACATCCTTCCTTGAGGCGCTGAAGAAGGCACGCCGAGTGCTGTACATCGGCGACAATGCAGGGGAAATCGTCTTTGACCGAGTGCTGTTGGAAACAATTGCACAGCAATTTCCCCAGATCGAACTCTATTTCATCACCAGGGAGAGTCCTATCCTCAATGATGTGCTGACCAAGGATGCCCTCGACTGCGGTCTTGATTCGGTGGCAACAATCATGTCCAGCGGAAGCAAAACTCCCGGTTTGCTGCTCAACAAAGCAGACCCTGCATTCCTGAAACTCTATCACGAGGCGGATATGATCATCAGCAAGGGCCAAGGGAATTTTGAGGCGCTCTCGGATGCCGATGGCCCCATTTTCTTCCTGTTCATCATCAAGTGCGAGGTGATCATGCGCCATGTCGGGGGAGCCCTGCGCGACCTCGTACTGAAGAGAGCCTAGCCTTTCACAGCCCCCATGGTCAGACCTTTCACCACATATTTCTGGAAGAACATCGTAAGGATGATTGCCGGTGCCATGATCGTCACCGCTGCGGCCATGACAGCGCCCCAGTCTACCTCAACATAGGAAAGGAAGTTGTAGACCGCAATAGGCAGCGTCCTTGTCTTCTGTTGGCTCAACACCTGGCTGAACATGAAGTTGTTCCAGCTGAAGATGAAGGAGAGCGTAGTAGCCGTCACAATGCCGGGTCCGGAAAGGGGAAGAAGAATCTTCAGGAAAGCGCTCTGCTGAGTAAGCCCATCAACCATCGCGGCCTCTTCCAACTCGCGCGGAACCGAATCGAAGTATGGGGACATGACCCACACGACCAAAGGGAGTGCGATGAGCATATGGCTGAGGATCAAGGCAACATAGCTGTCCATCAGGTGCAAGCGGGAAAACACGATGTACCAAGGCATCAGGAATGAGATACCGGGCATAAGACGTGCAACCAAAATGAAGATGGAGAGTTTCTTCTGCTTGTATCGTGCGATCGAATAGGCTGCGGGAAGCCCAAGCAAGAGACTGAAAGCGACACTCACCACCGAAACAATGAGCGAGTTCTTCATATAGTGCAGGAAGTCCTGCTCAATGAAAACCCGTTCGTAGTTCTGCATCACCGGAGTAAAGATGAACTTCGGCGGCCAACTGATGATATCCACCTGTGTCTTGAAGGAGCTCATGAGCATCCAGACGAAGGGGAAGAGAATCGGGATGATGATCAGGGCGAGTACGAGGAGGAACAGGATGGAGTGGACAGGATTCTTTCGCATGGCAACCTCCCCTACAGCTCAAAGGCCCGTCGCAGTCGCATGACGACAAGGCTAAAGAGCAAGACGATGAGAAACAGGAAGACCAGCATGACTGCGCTCTGTCCCATTCTGAAATATTCGAAACTGTACTTGAAGGCAAGCACGTTCAGATTCTCTGATGCGTACCCAGGGCCTCCGCCTGTCATCGCGTAGATGATGTCGTACGTCTTCAAGGCGTCAATCGCCCTGAGAATGACTGCGGTAAGAATGGTGGGCATCAACATGGGCAAGGTGATGCGGAAGAGCACCTGACGGGCGTTTGCCCCATCCACCATTGCCGATTCATAGGGTTCGGAAGAGAGGCCTGCAAGACCTGCCAGCACGATGATGGTAATCATCGGTGTCCATTGCCAGATATCCACGATGATCAGGGAAGGCATTACCGTCTTGGCATCACTGACCCAGCCGCTCTGGGGAAGTTTCAGAACACTCAACATATAGTTGAGGATACCAATGGTCGGGTCGTAGAAAAGATTCCATACAATACCGATGGCAACCGGAGTAGCCACCAAGGGAAGCAGAAGCAGGGTTTTCACTACCCCTTTTCCCTTGAACGTACGGTTCAAAGCCAAAGCGAGGACGGTTCCCAGCACCATCTCCACGATGACCGATCCAAACGTGAAATAAAAGGTCCGGCCCAAGGCTTCAAGGAACCGAGGCTCCTGGAGAACCTGCAGATAACTCTTCAACGCAACCACGGAGAGCGGTCTTCCACTGGTAAGACTCCAGTCAGTGAAGCTGAGAAAGAAGGTGTATCCCACAGGAAAAACCATGAGGACCACCACGAAGATTACCGCTGGCAGAGGAAAGAGGTAGCGGAGGTTCTTTTCAAAAAAGCCTTGTTGGATCATCTGTACGCTCCTTGTCGCACAACAGGCCGACCGAAACACTCGGTCGGCCAATCGCTGCGGGTGTAAGGTCTAGAGGCCGTATTCGCCGTCGGTCTTGAGCAGTTCATCAACCGCCTTTGCCTTCTCCTGTGCAAGAGCAGCAAGCTTGGTCGAAGTACCCTTGGTGTTGATCGACTCGATGATCACCTCTCCGATCAGGTCGCGGGCCTGACCAACGGAGCTCATGAACGGGCGGTCGTACGGATAACCGTTCTTTGCCGCATGGGCCTGGGTCTCCACCAGTCCGGGGTTCATGATCTTGCGGACTTCAGCATTTGCCCAAGCACTGTCGCGGGCCATGGTGATGTTGCTCAGCATACCTTCCACTGCAAGCTCCTTGCTGGTTGCCCAATCGAGGAACTGCTGTGCTGCACTCTTGTTCTTGGAAGCGGAAGACATTGCCATGCCCCAGGAAACTACGATGAACGGACTGTCACCCTTCGGGCCTCTGGGAAGCTGGGCAACGCCGATATCAGATGCCGGAATGGAAGTCTTGGCAGGATCGACAATCTGGCCGTAGAAGACAGATGCGTCGGTCCACATGGCAACCTTACCAGCCTGGAATACGGGCATCACATTTTCCCAGGACATGCTGGTCACACCCTGTGGTCCATAATTGCCCAACAGCTTGCCATAATAGCGAATGGCATCAATGGCTTCGGGACTGTCAAAGACAGCCTTTCCGTTCTCAAGGTATCTTCCACCATAGTTGTAGACATAACTTGAGAGCTGGGTAACAGCAGCAGCGCCCTTGCCACGGCTTGCGAAGCCTGCTACGCCATCCTTGTTGAGCGCCTTGGCAGCAGCCTCAAGCTCAGCAAACGTGGTGGGAACGGAGAGTCCGGCCTTCTTCAACAGGTCCTTGCGATAGTAGAGCACCTGCCACTCGGTTACGAGCGGTACGATGTAGGCAACATTGTTCTTCCTGCCGATATCCACCGAGTTGGCGGGATAGTCGGAGAAGTCGTACTTGTCCAGACCCTCATACCAGCCGTTCTTGATGAACATGAGCCCTTCCTGCAAGGGGCGGGTCATAAACACATCGACGGTGGAACTCTTGGTGGCGAATTCGGTGGTCAGCTTGTTGGTAAGCTGGCTCTCCTGTAGACTCTCATAGTTCACCTTGATCCCGGTCTTTGCTTCGAATTCGGGAATCTTGGTCTTCAACAGCTCACCATACGGGTGGTTGGCCAGCAGAACCCTGATCTCCTGCTTCGGAGCCTGATCTGAAGTCCCCTGTGCAAACATCGGCATTACGAGGCCGACGAGTACAAGCATGACAACGAGTACGTTTCTCTTTTTCATACATTTCTCCTTTTGTGATGGTATAGAAAGCAACCTTTTTCATAGTATACCCCGTTTTTCCGACTTGTATAGCAAAAATGAATATTAGTTTTAATTGCCTGAATATTTTTTTCATACTATACTGTGGCAAAGGGGCAACGCATGCATGAAGTCAGTGCCATCTACACGATACGTAGCAAGTACAACACCCTCAGTGCGAAAGAGAAGAAGATTGCCGACTTCATCCTTGAACATCCGAAGGAGTCGGTGAACCCCAGCATTGAGGAGTTGGCTGAGCTGATCGGCATCAGTGAGTCGACCATGGTGCGTTTTGCCCGCAAGATCGGGTACAGCGGATACCAGCGGTTTCGCATCGCCCTAGCCAGGGAGACCATTCCTTCCAACGAGCAGCTTTTCGAGAGCGAGGTGACCGAAGGGGAAGATCCTGTCGACCTGGTTTTCCGCCACACCCGCAAAACCCTCGATGAGACCTATGCAAAGCTTGAGCGCAAGACGGTACGGGACGCAGCCAGCCTGCTAGCCGCGTGCCGGAACCTCTATCTCATGGGGCTCGGCGGGTCCAACATCTTGGCCCAGGATGCCTATCACAAGCTGATCAGGACCGGATTGAACTGCCAATATGCCTCTGACTTCCACCTCCAGCTGATGCTCGCAAGCCAGGCCAGTGAAGAAGATACCGCCCTGATCATCAGCCATACCGGGTCAGGACATGACACCCTGGCGCTTGCCGAGGAGCTGCGCAACAACGGATGCAAGCTCATCATCCTCACCAGCAACACCCGCTCCCCCCTTGCGAAGATGGGGGACCTCGTATTGGCAGTAAGCACCGGTTTCTCACCGGTTGTCGCAGAATCGTTTTCCGCCCGCATCACCAGCTTGGTGCTCATCGATGTCCTCTATGTGGAAATCCTTGAGATCATGCAGGAGAAAGGTGTGGAGAATCTGAATAAGATGAGAAGTATCATCGCCAAGCGTCGTATTTAAGACACTAAGTAGGAGAAACGCCATGAAAGCAACAATCGGCCTGATCGGCCTCGCAGTAATGGGAGAGAACCTGGTGCTCAACCTGGAGAGCAAAGGTTTCAGCGTGGCGGTGTACAACCGCAGTACCGAGAAGGTGGATGCCTTCATCAACGGAAGGGCGAAGGGCAAGCAGATCATCGGCACCCACAGCCTGAAAGAGTTGGTCGCCAATCTCCAAACCCCGAGAAAAGTCATGATGATGGTCAAGGCAGGCAGTGCTGTGGATGATACCATCGAAGCACTCATTCCGCTTCTTGATAAGGGGGATATCATCATTGATGGAGGCAACTCCAACTATGAGGACAGTGAGCGCAGGGTGGCCTACGTTGAGAGCAAGGGCCTTCTGTACATCGGCACCGGTGTCAGCGGTGGTGAGGAGGGAGCATTGAAAGGTCCCTCGATCATGCCCGGAGGATCGGAAGCGGCCTGGGAGCAGGTGAAGCCTCTCCTGCAGGGCATCTCCGCTCATGTGGAGGGGGTCCCCTGCTGTGACTGGATCGGCAAAGGCGGAGCAGGCCATTTCGTAAAGATGGTGCACAACGGCATCGAGTACGGCGACATGCAGCTCATCGGGGAAGTGTACGACCTGATGAGGCGTTTGGCCGGACTTGGGAACGAGGAGATGCACCAGGTGTTCGCCGAGTGGAACACAGGGGACCTTGACTCCTATCTCATTGAAATCACCAAGGACATTCTCGCGTATAAGGAAGAGGATGGCACCTATCTTCTGGACAAGATTCTCGACTCTGCAGGCCAAAAGGGAACCGGTAAGTGGACCGGCATCAATGCCCTCCATGCAGGGGTTCCTCTGACCTTGATCGTCGAATCTGTCTTTGCCCGCAGCGTCTCCAGTCAGAAGGATGAACGTATTGCAGCCAGCAAGGTCTTCCCTGCCCAGCCGATCAAGCCGCTTTCAGATCCCAAGGCCTTCGTTCAGGCCCTTGGTTCTGCACTCTATGTGGCAAAGATCATCAGCTATGCACAGGGCTTCTCCCTGATCAAGACAGTGGGAGAAACCAACGGATGGAACCTCAACCTTGCCTCCATCGCCCTGCTTTGGAGAGGAGGATGCATCATCCGCTCCGCTTTCCTGGACAAGATCAGCCAAGCCTTCCTGGCCAAGAAAGACCTGCAGAATCTCATTCTTGACCCCTACTTTGCCAAGATCCTGCAAGCCAATCACCAGAGCCTGAGGGAAGTGGTTGCCCAGGCAGCGCTCAACGGTATCCCCACCCCGTCGCTGAGTGCAGCGCTCTCTTGGTTTGACAGTTATCGTACCGAAAACCTTCCTGCCAACCTGCTGCAGGCGCAGCGTGACTACTTCGGAGCCCACACCTATGAACGGGTGGATAGAAACCGTGGAGAATTCTTCCACACCAACTGGACCGGCCGGGGCGGCGATACAGCCTCCACCACCTATAGCATCTAAGGAGTCAACATGTCCAATCTTACTGTCATGAAGAAAGCGGATGCCAAGCTCGATTTTCTCTCCCTCGGGGCTTTGGTTGTCCGTCTCGATCCAGGTATTGTTCCTTTTGAGTACGCTCATTCGCTGGATTTGCATGTGAGCGGGGGTGAGTTCAATGTGTCGGCGAATCTGAGCAGAGCCTTCGGCCAGCGAACAGCGGTAGCCAGTGCGATGGTCGACTATCCGATCGGAGCCAAGATTGAGTCCGAGGTTCGCAGGATGGGGGTACAGGCGTTCTACAAGCGCTTTGCCCACGATGGGGTCCGAGGCCCGAACATGGCCCACGTGTACAGTGATCGTGGACAGGGACTGAGAGCCCCGGTGGTTTTCTACAACCGCAGCAACGAAGCTGCAGCCCTCCTCAATGACCAGAGCTTTGACTGGGATGCAATCTTTGCAGGAGGAATTCGCTGGTTCCATAGCGGTGGTATCTTCAGCGCCCTCTCCCCTGCCATCCCTTCACTGATCATCAAGGCGATGGAGAAAGCAAAGAGCCAAGGAGCTGTCATCTCCTTCGATCTCAACTACCGCGAGAAACTCTGGAAGTCGATCGCAGCCTCGTCAACCGATCCCCAGAAAGAAGCACAACGGGTGCTCTCCTCCATCGTTGAGCATGTCGACGTCCTGATCGGCAATGAGGAGGACCTGCAACTGGGACTGGGCTTGAAAGGGCCTGAGGTGCATAAGGCTGACAAGCTCGATCCTTCCTCATTCTATGCAATGATGGAGAGCGTTTCCAAGCGCTTCCCCTCGCTGAGGGCAGTGGCAACCACGATGCGTGAAGTCAAATCAACCAATCGGCATCGCTGGAGTGCCGTGCTCTATCTCGACGGCAAAGGCTATCAGGCACCGACGTGTGAACTGGACATCTACGACCGTGTCGGCGGTGGTGATGGGTTCGCCAGCGGCTTGATCTATGGCTTGCTCGATGAAAGAACTCCACAAGAGGCACTTCACCTCGGCTGGGCACACGGAGCCTTGCTCACCAGCTATCCTGGTGATACCACCATGGCCACCTTGGCCCAGGTGGAAGCACTTGCCCAAGGCGGCAGTGCACGCATTCAGAGGTAACGTATGAAAGCATTGGTACTCACCAAATACAAGAAACTCGAGTTGCAGGATGTGGCCAAACCCGTCATTTCCTCCCCCACCCAGGTTCTGGTCCGCATCAAGGCCGCCTCCATCTGCGGCAGTGATGTGCATGGCTATGATGGGTCTACTGGCCGAAGACGCCCCCCGATCATCATGGGCCATGAGGGAAGCGGTGTCATTGAGGAAGTGGGTTCGCTGGTAACGCACTACAAGGTAGGCGACCGGGTGACCTTCGACTCAACGATCTACTGCGGTAGCTGCAGCTACTGCAGGGAGGGCCTCTTCAACCTCTGTGACAACAGGCGCGTGTTGGGCGTAAGTTGCGAGGAGTATCGCCAGGATGGCATCTTCGCTGAGTATGCCCTCATTGAGGAGCGGGTGCTCTTCCGCCTTCCTGATGAGCTTGACTTTGTCCAAGCTGCCATGGCAGAACCTGCCGGAGTTGCTGCCCATGCCATCTCTCTCGCCTCCCCAAAGCTGGGTGAGGATGTGGCGGTGGTAGGCTCTGGTTTGATAGGGCTGTTGCTGATCAAGCTGCTCAGGACAAAGACCAGCGGCAAGATCATTGCCATCGAGATGGATGAAAACAGACGGAAGACTGCTCTTTCGGCAGGTGCTGACCTTGCTTTCGATCCTGCGGACCCCCATCTCCTGGAAAAGATTGCAAAGGCAACCCATACCCAGATGTTGGGCCTCGTCTATGAGGCTGTGGGTGCAACAGAACCGATAAACACGGCAATCAGCTTGGTACGCAAGGGAGGTACGGTGGTGTTGGTGGGCAATATCCGGCCTACCATCGAACTGCCGCTGCAGAGCGTGGTTACCCGGCAGATCAAGGTCCAGGGCTCTTGTGCAATCAATGGCGAGTATCCTACGGTATTGAGGATGATGGCTGACAAGCACCTGGTGGTAAGCGATCTCATCAGCAAGGTAGCTCCCCTGGAAGAGGGTGCAAAATGGTTCGAAAAGCTCTATAATCGGGAAGACAACCTACTCAAGGTTGTGCTGGTTCCCTAAGTAAGATCAAAGAAGGACACAATGGTACGATATGCATTGATGGGGTATGGGAAGGTTTCCCAACTTCATGCCAAAGCCCTCAAGGAAGCCAAGGACAGTACCTTGGTTGCAGTTTGGGGCAGAGACAAGGAGAAGGCAGCAGCCTTTGCAAACCAGTGGGGCATCCTGCCTTTCACCGATGTTCAGGAAATGGTTGCCCAGACAAATGTGGATGCGGTGATCATCACCACCCCTCATCCGCTGCACAAGGAACATGCCATCCTCGCCCTCAAGGCAGGAGCTCATGTGCTGGTGGAGAAGCCGATGGCTCTCACGGTTGCTGAGTGTGATGCCATGATCGAGACAGCAGAAGAAGAAAAGAAGCTCCTTGCCGTGATCAGCCAACGACGCTGGTATCCTGCTTGCAAGAGAATACGGGATGCCATCGATACGGGCAAACTGGGGACGCCCATGATAGGGCAGGTCACGATGCTCGGTTGGCGCGATGAGGAGTACTACAAGAGTGATCCGTGGCGGGGAAGCTGGGACAAGGAAGGCGGAGGCGTGCTGATAAACCAGGCTCCCCACCAACTCGACTTGCTGCACTGGTTCCTCGGACCGGTGAAAGAAGTGTACGCCCAGTGGGACAACATCAACCACCGCTATATTGAAGTAGAGGACACTGCAGTGGCCACGGTCCGGTTTGCAAGCGGGGCTATTGCTTCAATTCTTGTCTCCAACTCCCAGAAGCCCGGCATCTATGCCAAGGTCCATGTGCATGGCTCATCTGCCTGCTCGACCGGTGTACAGACTGACGGAGGGGCGATGTTCATCGCAGGAAGAAGTGGTATTGCTGAGCCGCCGGTAAATGACCTCTGGACCATTCCTGGTGAAGAAAACAATCTCGGCCGATGGAAAGAGGAAGATACCGCCTTCTTCTCAACCATCGATGCTACCTCATACTTCTTCAAGCTCCAGCAGGAGGATTTCACCCAAGCTATCCTCACCAATACAAAGCCCTCCTCTTCAGGAGAGGAAGGCAGAGAGACGGTCAAGCTCATCGAGGGCATGTACAGAAGCCAGAGAGAGGGCAAGCCGATCCGCTACTAAAGAAGAGAAAAACCTCCTTGATTAGTTCAGGGAGGTTTTTTGTGCTCATCAACCTATTCTACGCAAGATTCATACATTTTTGCGTAGAATAAGTATGCTAATCTACGCATACTTCTGGAACATATAAAACAATGCTCACGCTATTGGCTCCAAATCATTCCTTTTTTCCATTAAAAAACAACACTTTTTCTATGCTATATGTACGGTCTATAAGAATATCCTTGACAATCTCCCCAACTGAGATATTCTATATACGTACATACATACATTTAGATACATTATAGCCAAAGGAGACGCACAATGCCCGTCTACACACCCGCTGAAAAGCCGACCATGTACTTTATTGGGGTCACGACGACCAAATCATCCATCATGAAAGTCTTTCCTCGCTGGATGGAACACTTTGGCATTGATGCTCAACTGAAAGGCATCGATTTCGTCCCTCATTCCGAGAGCTCAGAGTATCGGAAAGCTGTGTCGTTCATAAAACATGATCCGCTCTCCTTGGGAGCGCTGGTAACCACACATAAGCTGGATTGTTTCCGTGCAAGCAAAGATCTCTTCGAAGGAGTTGGCCCCTATGCCCAGCTCTTGCAGGAAGCAAGTTCCATCAGCAAACGGGGAACAGAGCTTTGGGCACATGCAAAGGATCCCATCACCAGCGGGCTTGCTCTAGAGTACTTCATGAAAGAAGGATACTTTGCCCAGTCGGATGCACAGATGCTGCTCTTGGGAGCAGGAGGCAGTTCGCTCGCTTTGAGTCTGTATCTCATCAACAAATCCAGACAGAGCTCGGATGTACCCAAACACATCATCATCACCAACAGAAGCGAACAACGCCTGAAAGAAATGCAGGAGATCCATGCACAGCTGGAATGTCCTCTCTCCTTCTCCTATGAGCTTTGCCCCACGCCAAAGGACAATGATGAGGTGATGGCAAGGTTGCCTGCAGGATCGGTGGTCATCAATGCCACAGGTCTAGGCAAAGACGGACCTGGTTCCCCTCTCCCCCCAGATGCAAGATTTCCCCAAGACGGATATGTATGGGAGTTCAATTACCGGGGCGAATTGGAATTCTTGCAACAAGCAAAGGCAGCCCAGCAGGAGAAGAACCTTACCATTGTTGATGGTTGGCAGTACTTCATCTATGGATGGACACAAGTCATTGCCGAAGTATTTCATCTGGACATTCCGACCACTGGTCCGGATTTTGACGTAATCTGCGACATTGCGTTGCAGGCAACTCGCTAAGAGCAAGGAGCGACCATGCAATCTTCAAAAACAAAATTCAATCTGATTTCCGGTCTGGCAATGACCAAAGGCGTCGAATCGCTCAAGCGCAACGCCCACAACCTGAAAGGCATCTTTGCGGAAGAACAGGAGCTTGATGCGATTATCAAGAAAGACGACCCACTCATCTATGAGTTCTACGACCTTGGGGTGGAAGAAAAACCGGGGAACCTTGCCTATGGAACCAGCATTGTATATCCAGGGGTGGTCGGCAGCGAGTTCTACATGACCAAGGGACACTTCCACACGGTATTGGATACAGCAGAAGTCTATTTCTGCCTCTCCGGCCATGGTTTGATGCTCATGGAGAATCCGGAAGGCGAAACGGAAATTCAAGAATTGACACCAGGGGAAGCAGTGCTGGTCCCCGGACGATATGCGCATCGTTCGATCAACATCAGTGACTCTGAGCCTTTGGTTACCTTCTTCACCTTCGCAGCCGATGCAGGCCATGACTATGGGACCATTGAACAGAAAGGGTTTCGCAAGCTGGTACTGCGCACAGGCAAAGAAACCTACGAAGTGGTGGACAATCCCCATTGGAAGCGCGTATGACCTGTAGTCCCCGTGAGGTGAACTCTTTACGCCACTGGTTTGCTGACTCTGACGCAGAGCCTTCTATCCAGTGTGCTTGGGTAGGGCAAGCTGGATTCCTGCTGCGGGGAAACGGACTGAGAGTCGGCATAGACATCTACCTTTCCGACTCCTTAGCCAATAAATACCAAGGAAAGGAATTCCCGCATCAGCGGATGATGGAATCTCCTCTCACAAGCAATGATATCCCAGAGCTTGACATGGTACTTTGCACCCATGGACATACCGACCACATGGACAGGGAAACCTTGGTCCCCTTGTATCGACAAGGAACAGGACCACTTCTTATTGCTCCGAGATTTGAGCTGCCCAAGCTCTTGGAGATGGGAATTCCTCCCCAACGATTGGTCGGTTTGAGTGAGTATGAGACGTTCACCTTGAGCGAAAGATTCTCAATTCAAGCTGTTCCTGCAGCCCATGAAACTCGTCAATATGATCAGTGGGGAAACACCAAGGCACTGGGGTATCTTCTTGATTTCGGGTCCCTCTCCTTCTACCACAGCGGGGACACCCTTGCATTCCCTGAACTGGAAACTGCTGTTGCGGCTGCTCATGTGGATGTTTGCTTACTTCCGGTCAATGGGAGAAAAGATTCTCTTTCGCAAAAAGGGATCTTGGGAAATTTAAGTCCTACAGAAGCAGGTATTTTTGCCCATCAAGTGGGAGCAAGTTTCCTGATTCCCCATCATTTTGGCATGTTTGACTTCAATACGGTGGCCCCGGAAGAGATTACACGTCAATTGGAAGCACAAGGGTGGGAGTATGGGGAATCCTATGTACTTCCCCGCATCAATACCGTGTATACATTCACCAAAGAACCAAGGAGTCTGTGATGCATCCCTTTTTCGCCAATCGCATGCTTGATAAGAACACTCCCATCCCTCTCTACTTTCAGCTTCGGGAACTCCTGCTGGAATTCATCAAGAGCAATGCAGAAAGTGTCAACCTTCCCACGGAACAACAGCTGTGTGAACATTTTGACGTCTCACGCAGCACGGTGCGTCAAGCGCTGCGCGAGTTGGTGAACGAGGGTTTCATCGAGCGGCACAAAGCCAAAGGGAGCGTCAGTACTCCAAAAAAATTGGAACAAAATTTTCTCTCCATCCTAGAAAGTTTCAACGATGAGATGCAGGAGAAAGGATTAGTACCAACAACCGAAGTTCTCGATCTTTCTCTGGTTGAACCGCCTGAATCGGTACGAAACGCGCTCAACCTCAAAGACGGTGAGCAAGCAGTGCAGTTGATCAGGTTGAGAGGTACCAATGGAACATCCATCGTACTGGTACACACCTTCTTACCTGCGCATTTCAAGAATATCGGAAACCTGATCCATGAGGATTTGACAAACAACTCGCTCTACAAGCTCCTTCAGAAAAACTATGCTGTGGATATCGGATGGACACGTAGGAGCATCGAGATTCGTTCTGCCGGAGAGTTCGAAGCCCAGTATCTGCAAGTTCCACCTAAATCACCGTTGCAGTACATTGAGACAATTTCACGTACCGAGGATGGTACCCCATTTGAGTATTCACGAGCATATTATCGTGGAGATCTCAATGCTTTCGTCATAGAAATCCGAAACAAGAGGTTATAGAAATGAAAAGAACCTTGCTTGCCTATGGACCAAGCCTAACAACCAAACAGCTGCAAGTTTTGGCAAACCGTGCCCAAGAGGACGATTTCAAGACCCTATATATCCAAGAGCTAGCTGCAAGTAGATTGGCAGCATCCCAACGCAGTGGCATGTTGGCATCCTTGCCGTTTGCTGGCCTTATGGATGAACAGCTATGGTATATGGGAGAAAGAGCCCAAGCACTTGGGTGCAAGAGCTTCACGTTTGCCTTTCCTGGAGGTTGGGTGCGTGATGGGCGTTATTCAGAAATCAAAGAGCTTCTGCAAAACCTGCAAAAACGTGTTTCCATCGAATTGGTGCCCACCCTCGTACTGGCTCAACTGGATTCTGATCATTTGGGAGAGGCAATGCAACTCTGCTTCTCTCTGGGCATCAAGACGCTCTGTCTAGGTACAGGAACCAGTTTGGACACAGCGGATGCCTCAACAATCGAATATGCTCAAAACCTGTATCGCGCACAGGGAATTCCCCTTCATCAATTGGAAATTGCCAGCACCGAACCTTTAGATGGTCTTGAGGCAACCAACAGGATCTGCCTTTCCCAAGCCAGTGCTGAATCATCGCTGTACTAGGAGTCATGCCATGGATATCCAAGACTTTTGTCATCTTATCGACCACACCTTGCTCAAACCACAAGCAACACAACAAGATATAACCGCCATCTGTCTGGAAGCACGAGAGCATGAATTTGCAACCGTTGCGATTGAACCTGTCTATATTCCTTACGCTGCTCACCTGCTGAAGGGGAGCAAAACCGGCATCACCAGTGCTATCTCCTACCCCCATGGATGCTGGTCGATCGATGCAAAATGTAGAGAAATTGAAGCTTGTTTGCGACATGGGGCGAGTGACTGCGATTATGTAATTGATCTTGGCGCCCTAAAAGAAGGTAATTTCAAACAAATTCGGGAAGAAGCTAAAGCCTGTCGGAAGGCAACAGGAAATGCAATTATGAAAGTCATCTTGGAAGTTGCCTTGCTTTCAGATGACGAGATTTCTGCAGTGTGTACCATCTGTGCTGAAGAAGGTGCTGATTTTGTGAAGACTTCCACCGGCTATCTAGGATCTCCCACAATCGATCAAGTTGAACTGATGGTGAAAGCGGTGCAAGGAAGCGCTACCGCTGTGAAAGCTGCAGGAGGGTTCTCAACGCTAGAACGGGTGAACAGGGCATTGACATTGGGAGTGAAACGCATCGGCACCAGTTCTTCACTGAAATTGCTGCAAGCATGGGGAGAACGAAATACGTGAGAAATGAACCACTGAATGAGCACCGAATCTTCGAGCTATGGCTGGATTTTGCCCAAAACAAAAAAAATGTGGATCTTACCCCGTTGTCTGCCAAGGTTGCTGATTCATGGCGAAGATCACAAAAACAGGGGTTGGATCCTTTCCTAGCCGATATGAGCAGTGTCTCCGATCAGGAACTCAACCAGCGAAGAAGAAAGGTACAGGAACTTATCAGTTCCTGCCTACCCTATATGCACAAGCTTTTCACACTGCTCAAGAATGACCAAGCAGTAATAACCCTTGCTGATGCAGATGCCGTAGTGCTCGAGGTACTCGCAAATACGGTTACCTATCCGGAAGTAAGCTATCCTGAAGAAGGAACCATCCACAGCGAAGAGTTGGTAGGCACAAATGCCATCGGGCTCACCTTGAAGGCAGATGCTCCTGTAAAGGTAGTAGGATCAGAACATTGGAGGAAGATCAATCATGCTTGGATATGCAATGCAGCCCCATTGCATATCAGCAATTCTCTCATTGGGTGCATCAATGTCGCTTGCCCGATGCAAGGCTATGACGAAACTGTCTCCATCCAACCTATGGTCCTTGCCACAGCCAATGCCATAGAACGAGAACTGATGCTCAAACGGACCATCAATGATCAGGAGAAAATCATCCAGCAACAAAAAACTCTCTTGGAGTTTGTCGATACCGGCATTATTGCCATCGACCGTGATGGAGTCATCAAGCAAGTGAACCAACAAGCCTTGGATATTTTCAAAGTACATGGGGCTTGGGAAGGGAGGCTCATCACTGACCTGATCGTCAGTGATGTGAACTTCATGAAACTTACGGAACAAGGAAGGATGCTGGAAGAACAGGACCTGGCCGTAAAAATTGGGACGTCCTACTTGCATATCAGTTGTTCCACGTTCAAGGTAGAACTCGACAAGCTCGGCATCCGGTTGGTGATTCTTGTCCGCACCTCAGCAACGGTACGAAAAATCGTCAACCGAGCATCCGGAGCAAGCGCCCGATACAGTTTCTCTGACATTATCGGATCAGCTCCTAGCATGGAACAGCCGCTCAAGATTGCCCATCTGGCAAGCAAGAACAATGCAAACGTGCTGGTCATGGGAGAAACCGGAACAGGCAAGGAACTGTTGGTCCAGGCAATCCACAATGCCAGTGATCGAAAATCCAAGCCATTCATTGCCATCAACTGTGGCGCAATCTCGCGGGAATTGATCAGAAGCGAACTGTTCGGTTATGAAGGAGGAGCTTTCACGAGTGCAAAAAGCAGTGGCAGCCTTGGCAAGTTTGAACTTGCTGAGGGCGGGACCCTCTTCCTCGATGAAATTGGGGAGATGCCCCTGGAAGTCCAGTCAGTCCTTCTTCGAGTCCTGCAGACGCAGGAAGTGGTTCGCATCGGCGGCAAATATCCTATTCCCATCAATGTCCGTGTCATTGCGGCTACTCATCGTGATCTGGCAATTGCTGTACAGGAACAGACGTTCCGCAATGATCTGTATTACCGGCTCAATGTCCTTTCTATCAATCTGCCTCCATTGCGAGAGCGTGAGGGAGATATTCTTCGGCTTACCGAATTCTTTATCAAGAAGTTTCGTGAACAATTCCAAAAACCAAATTTGCATATCGATGATGCAGCTATTCAGCAGATTAGTAAGTATGGCTGGCCTGGGAACATCAGGGAGTTGGAAAATGTCCTGCAACGTGCCGCAGTCATATGTGAGAATGATCTCATCACCATCACTGATTTGCCCAATACCATCATCATGAACCAACCTGCTCTTTCCACAGTATTGCCATCAGTGAGAGAAGACCATTCAATTGATGACGTCAAACGTGAAAAGCTAATCCATGTATTGGAAGAGACCAAGGGGAACTTGCGGGAAGTCGCAGCTCTCTTACAGGTCTCCCGAGGGACTGTATATAATATGCTTACCCGGTATCAGGTGGATCCTGATACATTTCGTAAAAGATAACCAAGGAGCAACACTATGCATGACGAACTGTTTGCACAACTTCACCAGATTGGACTGGTACCGGTAGTAAAGATTGATGATGCCTCCAAGGCCGTCGGCCTTGCCAAGGCTCTTATCGACGGAGGGCTT
>Ga0265295_1001860_pt1 | contig 35646 bp, 40 predicted proteins | sample Munlansysbiofilm_FD_192503 | JGI IMG/M metagenome (GOLD analysis project Ga0265295, IMG submission 192503) | Leachate microbial communities from a municipal landfill in Southern Ontario, Canada - Methane capture system biofilm | ecosystem: Engineered > Solid waste > Landfill > Unclassified ... | reverse complement strand
ATGACATTCCTTAACACCATGAATCCGGAATGGAATATCAGCCTGTTCCATTACCGTAACCAGGGCGCCGATTACGGCCGTGTGCTGGTGGGTATCCAGGTGCCACCAGCAGACAAAAAAGCGTTCAGGGAATTCCTCTCTACCATTGGTTACCCCTTCATCAAGGAAACCGACAATCCGGCCTACAAACTGTTTTTATAAACAGTTTCAGCAACAAAAAAACGGAGCACTTGAAGTTGCTCCGTTTTTTTTCAGAATTTACAAACCGTAAAAACCGACAAACCGCTTTCCCGTATCAGCCGGGAGCCGCCCAAATCAGGCAAATCAATAATCGCGGCGGCCTCGACCACGTTAGCCCCCAGACGTTGTAACAAACGACTGGCCGCCACCATGGTACCACCAGTGGCAATCAGGTCATCCACCAGCAAGACCCGCTGGCCAGGCAATACGGCATCGGTGTGCATCTCGACACTGGCATTGCCATATTCCAGCTTGTATTCTTCGGCAACGGTGTTAAAGGGCAATTTACCGCTTTTACGCACCGGCACAAACCCCAGGTTCAACTCATAGGCCAGCACACTGCCAATAATGAATCCACGGGCATCCACACCGGCCACCAGATCCATGCGTTGGCGCATGTAACGGTAAACAAAAATATCAATCAAGGCACGAAAGCTTCGCGGATCCTGAAGCACAGGCGTAATATCCCGAAATGTAACGCCTTCCTTGGGCCAGTCAGGCACACTTCGTATCGCATTACGAACAAGTTCATGGGGATCGGTCATCATGGTCTCTTAAGGTAAATGGATGAAAATAACGAAAAAAGAACAAACACAGCTATTGTGCAGACCTTAGCTTGCCGCTGAAATTGTCACTGTCGAAGAAATTCGTTTGGCTTTTTCCAGTGCCTGTTGCGCGTCTTGCGCCGATGCCAGGGCCACGCCCATGCGTCGTTTCACAAAGGACTCGGGTTTGCCAAACAGGCGGATATCGGTTCCTTCTTCGGCCAGTGCCTGCGCCACATTGGCAATTTTTACGGCCTTGGCCTGCACGCCACCGTAAATCACACTGCTTGCACCCGGTTGACGCAAGCGCGTATTAACAGGCAAACCCAGCAAGGCACGGGCATGCAATTCAAACTCGCTTTGTTCCTGGCTGATCATGGTCACCATGCCGGTATCGTGGGGCCGTGGACTGACTTCAGAAAACCAGACCTGCTCGCCGGCCACAAACAATTCTACGCCAAACACGCCCATGCCACCCAGGCTATCGGTCACGGCTTTGGCAATGTCCCGGGCTTTTTCCTGGGCTTGCGGATTCATGGGGTGTGGCTGCCAGCTTTCAATATAATCACCATCAAGCTGATGGTGGCCAATCGGCTCACAAAAAGCGGTCTGGATTTGGCCGCTGTGGGGATCACGGTAGCGAACCGTTAACAGGGTTATCTCATAATCGAAATTAATAAACCCTTCAACAATTACCCTGCCCTTGCCCGTGCGGCCCCCTTCCTGGGCGTACACCCAGGCTTTTTCAAGATCGTCGGCAGACTTGAGTACTGACTGCCCCTTGCCAGAAGAGGACATGACCGGCTTGATCACACAAGGATAACCAATGCCATTATTGATGGCTTGCCCAAGTGCCTCAAGGGAATCGACAAACTGATAGGGAGACACGGGCAGCCCAAGGGTTTCGGCCGCCAGCCTGCGAATACCTTCTCGATTCATGGTTAGCCGGGCTGCCCGCGCGGTGGGTATCACCCTTGCCACACCGGCCTCTTCCAGCTCAACCAGCAGATCGGTGGCAATGGCTTCAATTTCGGGAACAATGACATCTGGTTTTTCTGCCAGAATAATGCGCCTTAACGCTTCCTTGTCAGTCATGGGCACCACATGCGAGCGATGGGCCACCTGTTGCGCCGGTGCGTTTTCATAGCGGTCAACCGCGATTACCTCTACACCCAGCCGTTGCAAGGCAATGGTCACTTCCTTACCCAGCTCTCCGGAACCCAATAACATCACCTTGGGGGCAGCGCCTGACAAGGGCGTCCCCAACAGGGGACCTGACGAGTCTTCCATAATCTACTACACTTTTCCAAAAAATTAATATATATGCCAATACATAAGCCGCTGATTTTCACCACATTATAGGGCCATGCCCGCATGGAATACGGTTTTTTCAGTGAAATTGGCAAATCCATGTTTTAGTATTCCCGATATGATTAAAATCACGAGATGATACAGAAAATTGAATACGCTTCCGAAAAGGCGCTGCATTCAGGACGCCGAACCATTCAGGCCGAAGCACAGGCCCTTATGGACCTGCACGACCGTCTTGACGAGAATTTCAGCAAAGCGATTGCGCTGCTCCTTGGTTGCCAGGGGCGGGTGGTTGTCATGGGGCTGGGTAAATCCGGGCACATTGGCCGCAAGATTTCCGCCACGCTGGCTTCTACCGGATCACCCAGTTTTTTTGTGCACTCCGGAGAAGCCGTCCATGGCGACCTTGGCATGGTTACCGGCAAGGATATTGTGATTGCCATTTCCTATTCCGGCAACTCCAACGAACTGTCAACCGTCCTGCCTGTCATACGCAGGTTAGGCACCAAAGTAATCGCCATTTGCGGCCATCCTCATTCTGACCTGGCCAAACTGTGTGATGTATTTCTGGATGCCAGCATCAAAAAAGAGGCTTGCCCCCTGAACCTTGCCCCCACCACCAGCACGACGGTTGCACTGGCCCTGGGAGACGCCCTGGCGGTTACCTGCCTTGAAGCCCGCAATTTTGGTGAATCCGATTTTGCCCGCTCCCACCCGGGCGGTGCCCTGGGCCGCCGCCTGCTTACCTATGTCAGGGATGTCATGCGCCAGGGGGACGATCTGCCTCTGGTCCACCCAGACACTCCCTTGCCCCAGGCCCTGAAAGAAATGTCACTCAAACGGATGGGCATGACCGCGGTCATCAATGACAAACATGAGCCCGTCGGCATCTTCACCGATGGCGACCTGCGTCGTCTCATTGTCCGCCATGGCGATATCCGCCATTTCACCATGCATGAGGTCATGTCCTCACATCCAAAATGCATTACGCCCGATGAACTTGCCGTTGATGCGGCATCATTGATGGAAAAAAACAAGCTCAGCCATATGCTGGTTGTTAACAAACAAGGTACCCTGGTGGGTGCCATGCACATGCACGACCTGATGGTTGCAAAGGTTATCTGAAGACTTATGAAATCCACCTTATCCATTCCCCATCCTGCCGAATCCCTGGTCCTTTCCAAAGTGCCTGCCCATATTCGGGAAATTGCGGCCACCATCAAACTTGTCGCCTTCGATGTTGACGGCGTATTAACCGATGGCAGCCTGTGGTACGGAGAAAGCGGCGAAGTATTCAAACGCTTTCATGCTCTTGATGGCCATGGCCTGAAAATGCTGCAGCAAAGCGGGGTGATTGTTGCCCTGGTTACCGGCCGCGAAGGCCCGGTTGTACCCCGTCGCGCGGCAGAACTGGGTATTGGCGAGCTATACCAGAATATCCGGGACAAAAGCCAGATGTTAGATGAACTGGCCGGCCGCCATGGCATTGGACTGGAGCAAATGGCCTTTATGGGTGATGACATTATAGATTTGCCGGCCATGCACAAATCCGGCCTGTCCATCAGTGTCCCCAACGCCCCCTCTTATATTACCCAGGCAGCCCAATGGGTCACTTCATTATCCGGAGGATCCGGCGCCGTCAGGGAGTGCTGCGATATGATCCTGGCCTCACAGGGTGCATTAAGCCAATATTTCCACTCAACCCGCCTGACCGGCCCCGTTATTCAATAAACATGAAAGAACGCCTGCCAGCCTTTATTGCCCTGTTCATGCTGCTTTGCCTGGTAATGATGACCTGGTGGGCGGCCGATTATGCACAGCGATCCATCCCACTGGATCAGCCTGCCCGCATCTCGCATGAGCCCGATGCCTGGTCAGACCATTTCATCATGCTCAGCTCAGATGTAGACGGGGTACCCAAAAACCGTCTCGAAGGCGATTCCATGCAACATTTCCCCCATAATGACTCGTATGAAATTGTCAACGCCATTTCTACCGGACAGCGCCCGGGCTCCGCCATTACAACCGGACGGGCAGACCTGGCCACCATGTTCAATAACGATAAAACCATCCTGATGCGGGGCAATGCCCATTTACACCGTTTTCCCTCTGAAGATACGTCAGCCCTGGACATCACCAGTAGTGAGCTGATTATCTATCCCGAGAAAGATATTATTGAAACCGACAAGCCTGCAACCGTCATCCAGGGAAATTCCCGCATGAACGGCAAGGGAATGACCTACAATAACCAAACTCGCGAACTGAAGGTTTATGCCAATACCGATGTCACCATCTCGAATAAAGATTTGCCTTCCGAATCGTCAAATACCGACCAAGCCCCTGAAGAGAATACCCGGCCATGAAAGCGTCATTGATAAAACTGATCTTCCCCTTGTTGATTTTAAATGCGCCAGTTCTGGCACAAACCACCACGCCTGCCGCCAACGCACAGGCCGAACCGGAAACCCTGGTCCTGTCCGACACCCTGAGTTACGATGACAAAACCAAAACCAGCATTTTCAATGGCAATGTCATTCTTACCAGAGGCCAAATGAGGCTGACGTCAGATACCCTGGAAATCCAGGAGGATGCCCAGGGCTTTCAGCATGGTACGGCCACCGTCAACAGTGGCAAAGTACGCATTTTCGAAGAACGTCCGGAAACCTATGAAACCATCCGCTCGGAAGGTGACCGTGCCGAATATAACGGCAAGGATGACACGGTCAAAATGATCGGTCATGCCATTGTCAACCGTTACATATGCGGCAAATTACTTGACACGGTCAGGGGCGAGGTGGTTATTTATAACAACAAAAACAACACCTATGCCGCACAGGGTGGCCCGCAAGCTTCCGAGCCTGGCAGGGTTCGTTCTGTCGTGAAGCCTCAATCGGCTGCCGATGAAGCAACCGAGGCCTGCCGCAAGCAATACAATAACAAACCCATGCCCAGCACACTTAACTAAATTATTTTTTCTGCATGAACACGTCCGCCAGCTCCAGTCTGAATACTCTTTCTCCCGGCTCCAAAGGCCTGCTCCAGGCAATTGGCCTGCGTAAAACCTACAATGGCAGAACCGTCGTCCACGATGTTTCCCTGTCGGTCTCAAGCGGAGAGGTGGTGGGCTTGCTGGGTCCAAACGGCGCAGGCAAAACCACCAGTTTCTACATGATTGTCGGTCTGGTACCTGCCGACTTCGGGCGTATCGAAATTGACGGAAAAAACATTACCGGCCTGCCTATCCATCAACGCGCCCGGATCGGGCTGTCTTATTTACCCCAGGATGCGTCGGTTTTCCGTCGACTTACGGTAGAAGAAAACATCAAAGCCGTTCTTGAATTGCAATATGACCAAAAAACCGGCAAACCCCTGAACCGCACACAGGTTAAAGAACAGCTGGAAAACCTGCTGGTTGAATTACAAATTACCCATATCCGTGATAATGCCGCCCTTTCGCTGTCAGGCGGTGAACGCCGTCGGGTGGAAATTGCCCGGGCCCTGGCCACCCATCCACGCTTCATTTTGCTTGATGAGCCCTTTGCCGGTGTAGATCCCATCGCGGTCATTGAAATCCAGCGCATCATCCGCTTTCTGAAAAACCGCAATATCGGCGTCCTGATTACCGATCACAACGTGCGTGAAACGCTGGGCATCTGTGATCGTGCCTATATTATCAGCGAAGGCAAGGTACTTACCGATGGTGCCCCCGCAACCATTATCCAGGATCCGGAAGTCCGCAAGGTTTATCTGGGCGAGCACTTCAAAATGTAAATACGAAATGTTTGATTTAAGGCACTTGCTTTAAAAAAAATAATCTATAAACTAGAGTTATGACTAACTTAAAAGCGAGATGAGTCTTCTAAAAATTCAAACACCTTAAGTTTTTCTGCGCATGTACAATGCGGTTTAAATTACTCAATGGAGCAATTATATGAATATAAGTATCAGCGGCCGTCATTTAGAAATTACCCCAGCCATCAAAGAATATGTCGAGAGCAAAATCGGGCGTGTCCTCAAGCATTTTGACCACGTTATTGATGCCCAGGTAATCTTGTCTCTTGAGCCTCTTAAACATATCGCTGAAATCACCATGCGTGTTCCTGGCAAAGATATTCATTGCTCAGCCGAAGAAGAAAACCTTTATGCTGCCATTGATCTTCTGAGCGATAAAGCGGACAGGCTTGTCATCAAGCACAAATCCAAACTGCAAGATCATTCGAATGACTCAACAAAACGCATGACTATCGCATAAATTCAATGCAATATCAATATCTTGCAGCCACCCAGCCACCAGGCTGGGTTTTTAGTGCACAAAACATATTAAAGAAATTGCTACTTTCTGCAAGAAAATCATATAATCCGATGTATGAATCAATTAACGCAAATTTTAACTCCCGAAAACACGCTTCTTGATGTAAGCGCAACCAGTAAAAAACGGGCATTTGAACAAGCCGCCCTGTTGTTTGAAAACAATCAGGGTATTGCACGCTCGGTTGTCTTCGACAGCCTGTTTTCAAGAGAAAGATTGGGGTCTACCGCACTTGGGCACGGCGTTGCCGTCCCGCACGGACGCATTTCAAAACTGAAGCAGGCAACCGCTGCATTCATGCGCCTGACAAACCCCATTCCTTTCGACTCCCCCGACGGGCAGAATGTGCAATTGCTCATTATTCTGCTGGTGCCTGAAAGCGCCACCCAGCAACACCTGGAAATTCTGGCGGAAGTCGCCCGTATCCTGTCCAACGATAGCATTCGCCATCAGTTGCTGTCCGAGAATGATCCTGCCAAAATTTACGATCTTCTCACCCAATCCACCTGAATATGGCCATGTTAAGTATCCAAGAACTTGTCGATGAAAACATTGAAACACTGGGCCTGACCTGGATTGCCGGCATGGATGCCGGTAACCGGCAATTACCCGAGTCCAACACTGCCGCCGCCGATCTGCTTGGCCACCTTAATGTTGTCCACCCTTCGCGAATACAGGTTTTTGGCAAAGAAGAACTGGTTTTCTATAAAAAGCTCAAAGATACCGCACGAGAAAAAGTACTGATTGAACTGGCCGAAGGCGGCGTTCCCGCTGTCATTATTGCCGAAGGTCTTGACACGCCGGTTGAACTGACTTCCTTTTGCTCGCGCAACCAAATCCCGTTACTGTCCAGCCCACATGATGCCGCCCATCTTATCGATGTCCTGCGTATTTATCTTGGCAAGCGCTTTGCGCCTACCACCACCGTTCACGGGGTTTTCATGGATGTCCTGGGAATGGGTGTCCTGATTACCGGAGAATCCGGCCTGGGCAAAAGCGAACTGGCCCTTGAGCTCATTTCCCGTGGTCATGGTCTGGTCGCTGATGATGCCGTCGAGTTCTCTCGCACCAATCCAACCATGATAGAAGGGCAATGCCCCGATCTGCTACGCAACCTGCTTGAAGTCAGGGGGCTGGGCCTGCTGGATATCCGTACCATTTTCGGCGAAACAGCGGTACGGCGTAAAATGCGTCTCAAGCTGATTGTGCACCTGGTGCGTGCCAACAGTGAAAAATTTGAACGTCTGCCCATCCAGGATCAAACCCAGGAATTGCTGGGCCTGCCCATTCGCCGGGTCATGCTGCAAGTAGCCGCAGGCCGAAACCTGGCGGTCCTGGTCGAGGCAGCTGCCCGCAATACCATTCTCAAGCTAAGGGGCATAGATACCCTTGGAGAGTTCATGGAAAGGCAGGCACAGGCCATTATGGCAAACAGCAATCTAGATTAACAAAACATGGGAAAATGTTAATAATTCATACTTTTTTCAATCCTTATTGTTAATGTAATAAATATTGTTTATCCTGTATGAGGTTCAATTAATTGATTTCATACAAAAAACATGTTTCATGTCGTAATTATTACCGGTATTTCCGGCTCTGGTAAATCAGTGGCCATCCGCCAGCTTGAAGACCAGGGTTATACCTGCATTGACAACCTCCCCGTTAAATTCCTGCATGATTTTATTGCCAGCGTACGTGAGGACGGCTTTGAAAAAGTAGCCGTTGCCATTGATGTACGGTCTCCCGGAGAACTGGCCAACTTGCCCGATGTCATTAGCGCGATACGCGCCATGGGCACGCCCCTGCAGGTTATTTTTCTTGAAGCCGATGACCGGACCTTAAAACAACGCTATTCCGAATCCCGTCGCAGGCATCCGCTGTCCTATCGGCTGCAAATCAAGAACGATTTTACCCCATCACTGGAAGAGTGTATTTCCCATGAACGCGAACTGCTGGCCCCCCTGCGGGAGCACGAACATGTCATTGACACGACCGGCCTGACCCCGATCCAATTAAGGGCCTGGATCAAGGATTTGGTCATTCCTGATAGCAACAATGTGTTACTAACTTTTGAATCTTTTGCATTTAAAAGGGGAGTTCCTAGTGACGCGGACCTGGTTTTTGATGTAAGATTCTTGCCTAATCCTCATTATGACAAGGACTTACGTCCACTAACCGGTCGTGATGAGCCCGTAGCAACATGGCTATCACAGTTTGATAGCGTGTCTGAAATCATTAACGATATCACTGCATATATCCAGAAATGGTTGCCGTATTACATGCAGGATACGCGTAGCTACCTTACCGTCGCCATAGGTTGTACTGGCGGACAGCATCGATCTGTATACGTAGCAGAAGAACTGGCCAAGCGCTTTAGTTCACATCGCCCCATACGCGTTCGACATCGATCACAAGCACCAAAGAACCTTACATGAAGACTCTAAAGCATCAACCCCTTTTCCTGGCCTTATGTGTGACATTTTTATCATATAGCACCCATGCCAGTACCAGTGAAAAAGAACATCCAACAGATGTCATTGAAGCTAAAGAAATCACGCAACCTGCCCCTGTCAAAGACCTAAAAGCGGGCAGTTTCAGAGTTACGGCCAATGGTATTTTTCCGGAAAGCAGCTATGACAGGGCTTATGGTGAAAACCTGCGCAACCTGGATGCCGCAGAAACTGATGCGGTCACAGAAAGCCAGACAAAGGAAACCACGCCGGCACCTGGCCCCCGGTTCAAGGCCCAGCCTTCACACCGCAGCCATGCCCGTGCCTATACCGTCAAGGGCAAACGCTATGTACCATTTGCCAATAACATTACCAATTTTTCCGAAGTTGGCACTGCCTCATGGTACGGCCCGGGCTTTCATGGCAAACGCACGGCCAATGGCGAAAAATTCAACCAGAACTTAATGACCGCTGCCCATAAAGAATTACCCCTGAACAGTGTGGTCAAGGTTACCCGGGTCTCTACCGGTAAAAGCATTATGGTCAGGATCAATGATCGCGGCCCTTTCCATGGCAATCGCATTATTGACCTGTCTTTGGGTGCAGCAAAAAAACTGGGCATTGTGAATAAAGGCAGTGATAAAGTCAAGGTTGAGCTCATCAAGAACAATGCCAAGGGCAGGAAAACCGGCAAAACCATGCTTTAAGCATTTTTTAATTCAAGGGCACGTGAATACACAACATCACGTGCCAGTCCGGTTAGTTGAGCAACAATTTTTGCACTGTCTTTAACAGAAAGCGTTTCAAGCAATACGTTCAAGAGTTCAGTTGCCCGAGCCATCTGTTCATTTTCATCCGCTTTGGGTGCCGCTTCAAGAATCAGCACAAACTCACCCAACTGACGGTGGCCGTCTTGCATAAACCAATCTTCAAGTTCGCCAATAGGCAGGGTCACAATCTGTTCAAAGCGTTTGCTTAATTCACGGGCCACGGTTAACTGGCGCCCGGCACCGCACACCAGCCGCAAATCACGGCAACAAGCCAGAATCCGGTGTGGTGATTCAAACATAACCACCGGTGCATCCAGCGCTGCCCATTTACGCAGCCATTGCTGCCTGGCCGTCGATTTCTGCGGGACAAATCCGGCAAAGGCAAAAGCGGGATTTTCATCACTGCTGACCCCGCTACCCATTAACGCGGTAATAACCGCAGACGCCCCCGGAATGGGCCGGACCAGCAAGCCTTGCTGCCTGACTTCACGAACGATACGCCCGCCTGGGTCACTGACTGCCGGTGCACCGGCATCCGATACCAAAGCCACACGTTTGCCTTCCTGCAAGAGACGAATAATTTCCTGTGCCGCCCGGGCTTCATTATGGCGATGCGCAGCCATCAGGGGCGTATTGATTCCCCATGCATTAAGCAGGACACGGGATAAACGGGTATCTTCAGCGGCAATCACATCAGCTTGATTCAGGGCAAAAACCGCCCGGGGACTGATATCGGCCAGATTACCAATAGGGGTTGCCACCACATACAGGCAAGCTTGCGGCCAGCTTTGTTGTTCCAGATCTGCCATGACCTTTTTCCATGCTGCATAAAAAGGTCCCTCTTCTATCGCCATAGTGCTCTCTTTCTGTAAAAATAACGGCCATGTAATCCCAATCGACATTATCGCTGATCACTTCCTGTGACAGCAACAAAAATCACTTCCCATAAAAAATGACCTATTCACATGACAATACCATTTTTGAACTTGCACTGGCGGCCCAGCAAAAGCGGGCAAAAGCCCGTCAACAAGACAAACCAGCCGCCCGCAAACCTTTTTACGAGCATAAATTGTCAGCCAGACAAACCACGGGCCTGCAAGCAGAGCAACAAGCCATTGAATATCTTGAAAAACAGGGCCTGAAAATACTGGCACAAAACCTGGCCTGCCGGTTTGGAGAAATTGACGTCGTCATGATGGATGCTCAGGTGCTGGTGTTTATAGAGATCAGGTTACGCAACAGCAAGGGGTTCGGGGGGGCTGCCGCCAGTATTACCCCCGCCAAGCAAAGACGGTTACGAGCCAGTGCCGCGTTTTATCTCCCGTTGCTCAGCCACAGATACTTCGGGGGCATCCCCCCCTTATGCCGGTTTGATGCTGTTTGCATGGATCATGGACAGATAGAATGGATCAGGCATGCATTTTGAACCACAACGCGCTCAACCTGATAAAATCACAGAACACCGTTGCCAAACAGCAGCATTGCCACTGACGTTTTAATGCATTAATCACAAGTATTTTTGCGCACTCGTGCGATAATCAAGACCATGGATATTTCAACCAGAATCAATTTACACTTTCAAGACGCCATCCAGACCCTGGAAAATAGCGCGTCCACACTCCTATCACCAATTGCGCAAAGTATTGATATATTAGTCCAGGCAATCAGCAACAATGCCAAGGTACTGGCTTGCGGCAACGGCGGCTCTGCCGCTGATGCCCAGCACTTCATTGCCGAGCTGGTCGGACGATTCGAGCGCGACCGCATTCCGTTTGCCGGCATTTCCCTTAATACAGACACCTCTATCCTGACTGCCGTGGGCAATGATTATGGCTTTGATGTCATTTTTGAACGCCAGGTACAGGCGCTGGGACAACCCGGTGATGTCCTGGTAGCCATGTCCACCAGCGGCAACTCCAGCAATGTCATCAAGGCAATCCAGGCCGCACACGAGCGGAACATGGCGGTCATCGCCTTAACCGGTAAAAATGGTGGTGCCATTGCCAATATGCTTACCGATTTTGATGTTCATCTTTGTGTCCCCCACGATCGCACCATGCGCATACAAGAAGTACATGGCTTGTTGCTACACGTGCTGTGTGATGGTATTGATGCATTCTTATTAGGAGATATTTCATGAAATTAAAGCGTGCAGCACGAATTTTTCGCCCTACCGCTTTACTTGCCCTTGTCCTGGGGTCCAGCACCCTGCTGTCCGCATGCGTTCCCTTACTGGTAGGCGGTGCGGCAACCACAACGGCCGTGGTCGTCTCCGACCGTCGCACCTCGGGCATGCAGCTAACTGACAAAAACATTGGCATCCGTACCGAAAGCCGTATTAGCGAAGAACTCAAGGACACGGTCCGCATTAATGCCATGTCTTACAACCAACGGGTACTGTTAACCGGCGAAGCCACCACCATCGCTGCTAAAGAACAGGCCGCAGCTATTGCCAAAGGTGTTCCCGATGTTAAAACCGTGCTTAATGAAGTGGTGGTTGCGCCACCAGCCGCCTTCAGCACCCGTGCCAATGACAGCTGGATAACCTCCAAGGTCAGAACGGAACTTCTCACCACCAAAAATGTCCCATCAAGTACCATTGACATCACCACCAGCCGGGGTGTGGTCTACCTGATGGGCCAGGTTACTCCCCTCGAAGGAGACCGTGCCGCCTCGGCGGCGGCGGGTGTCAGCGGTGTTAACAGGGTTGTCAAGGTGTTTGACCTGGTTTCAGGTACAGATACAGGTACCGCCAGCCATTCATCCGTTACCTCATCAAGCGGTAGCATGACAGTCCCTGGCACAGAAGTTAATCCTTCCACGACTCAAACCTATCCGTTGAACTGATGAAAAAATTTATTATTTCCCTTGTTATTGCCATGGCTGGCGTAGGCATCTGGTTTACCCTAAGCTCAAGTAAAGCCGCCCCCAATGTTACGTTTACCAGCCTCGAGGGCAAACAGTTCCAGACCAGTGACCTGCAAGACAAGGTCGTATTGGTTAAGTTCTGGGCTACCAATTGTGTTACCTGCATTCAGCAAATGCCCGACACCATTGCCTATTACAACAAATACAAAGATCAGGGCTACGACACCATCGCCGTTGCCATGGCCTACGACCCCGAGCCTTTCGTTAAAAACTACGCCCGTGACAACAATCTGCCGTTTACGGTTACACTTGACAAAGATGGCAGTGTTGCCAAGGCCTTTGATGATATTAAATATACGCCCGTCGCATTCCTGCTAGACCGGCAAGGCAATATTGTTAAGCGCTTTATTGGCAACTATGATAAAGCCATCTTTGAAAAAACCTTGCAGGATACGCTTGCCAAAGCCTGATTCCGTTTAACTTTTTTTAATTTGTGACCAAAAAATGACCGACATTTTGCCACAGGATATCAATGTTGTTCCGCCTGCCGTAAAAGCGGATATTATTTCCGAATCGCTCCCTTATATTCGCCGTTTTCATGGCAAAACCGTTGTTATTAAATACGGTGGCAACGCCATGACCGAAGTAAGCCTGCAACGCAGCTTTGCCCGCGACGTTGTCCTGCTCAAGCTTATTGGCCTGAATCCCATTGTGATTCACGGAGGTGGCCCACAAATCGACAGCGCCCTCAAACGCCTGGGCAAAGACGGGAACTTCATCCAGGGCATGCGCGTCACTGACGCCGATACCATGGAAGTGGTTGAATGGGTCTTGGGTGGCCAGGTCCAGCAAGACATTGTCATGATGATCAACGAAGCCGGCGGCAAGGCGGTTGGCCTGACTGGCAAGGACGGCGGTCTCATCCAGGCGCGCAAAAAACTCATGCCCAATCGGGAAAATCCTGATGAACCCCTGGATATCGGCTTTGTTGGCGATATCACCAGCATCGATCCTTCTGTTGTCAAGGCCCTGCAAGATGACCAGTTTATTCCGGTCATTTCCCCTATTGGTTACGATCCCGAAGACGGCAATGTCTACAATATCAATGCCGATGTGGTGGCTGGCAAAATAGCCGAAGTCCTGCTGGCTGAAAAGCTCCTCATGATGACCAATACACCAGGCGTGCTCGACAAATCGGGCAATCTGCTGCGTCGTCTTTCGGCCAAGATTATTGATGAGCTTTTCGCTGATGGCACGATCTCCGGCGGCATGCTGCCAAAAATCTCATCGGCCCTTGATGCCGCCAGAAATGGCGTCAACTCAGTCCATGTTCTGGATGGCCGTGTTCCGCATTGCCTGCTGCTTGAAATCCTTACCGATAAAGGCGTGGGCACCATGATTACCGCTTAGGCATGGCCTGTTCCAGCCTGATCAAACCGTTAAGCGCAAAAGCCATACACAAAAAAACCGGCCGTGTATGGCTTTTTGACCTGGACAATACCCTGCACGATGCCTCTCATGCCGTGTTTGCCCAAATTGATGTCAGCATGACCAAAGCCATCATGAAAGCCCTGGACATCGGTTTTATACCGGCCACCGCACTGCGACAGAAATACTGGGAACGCTACGGTGCCACCATGATTGGCATGGAACGCCATCACGGTGTCAATGCTTCGCAATTCCTGCACATGAGCCACGATTTTCATGCGCCCGATTTTGTCAAACCAGAACGAAATCTGGCCAGATTATTGCAAAATGTGCCCGGCATCAAATACATCCTCACCAATGCCCCACACGATTATGCCTGTTCGGTCCTTGATACCCTGGGCATCCGTCATTGCTTTGCCGGCATCTGTTCCATTGACCAAATGCGCCTGCAAGGCACCTTCCGACCCAAACCCTCCCCCGCATTAATGCACCAACTGCTTGGCCTGCTAAAGTGCAAACCCACCGACACCATCCTGGTTGAAGACACCCTGAAAAACCTGAAGATTGCCAAGCAGCTGCACCTGAAAACCGTGCATATTTTCAATGCCGGCACCCCCTTCAGCTCAACGCATAAAATCCGTCCGGCTTATGTTGATTTACGGGTAAAATCGGTTCACGAGCTTTTACGCCACCCGTTTTCACACAAATAAAAAAAACCGGCATTTAACGGCCGGTTTTTTTATGCGTCAATGTCGTGTTAATGCTTAATTCTGGCTAACCACCTGGCTTTGCCGGTCCAGTACTTCATTAATATTTTTTGCTGGCATATAACCATTGACGCGACTGCCGTCCTCAAAAAACATGGCAGGCGTACCCTGAACACCCAGCGTTTTACCCAAGGCAAGAATACTGCTAATGGGGGTTTCTTCCTCACACTTTGCCGTTGGCGGGGTTTCATTCCTGCTCATCCAGTTTCCCCATGCCAGGGCCTGGTCTTTGGCACACCAGATATTATTGGCTTTTACCATAGAGTCCGGCGCCAGGATAGGCATCAGGAACGTATATACAGTCACGTTATCAACGTCATCGAACTCTTTGTACAACTTTTTACAATAGCCACAATTGGGGTCTTCAAAAATAGCCACTTTTCTTTCACCGTTACCAATAACCCGTTTAACGGCCTGTTCAACCGGTAAGGTATCAAAGGGCACTTCAGATAATTTAGCCACCCGCTCACTGGTCACATCGCTTTTGGTTTTGGCATCAATCAGGTTGCCGGCAATCACAAAATCAGCTTTTTCAGTGGTGTAAACAATATTGGTACCCATCTGGACTTCATAAATCCCCGCATAGGGAGTTTGTTCTACAGCGGTTACCTCTACCTCAAACGCCGAAGCAATGGCTTCTTTAATGCTGTCTGTTGTGTTGTTTGCTTCTTGTGCCAAAGCCGGTGACGAGGCAAAGCCCAGCAGGCAACACAGCGATAAAGCCTTGAGCCGTGCCCATTTATTCAAATACAATTTCATTCCAACTATTTCCTGTATAAAGCAGGTAACTACCTGCCTTTGATAACTATAAATTAAAGCCCCGAAGCCGCGGCAATTAAACGTCGCTTGACAAACGGCAAGCGTTGCACCACATCCATGCCCGCATTGCGCAACAGCGCCAAAGGCCCCGAGGATGGCAGGGCAAACAGCTTGTGCAGGCCATCGGTGGCCAGGCGCATGGCCAGAATGGCTTCAGCGCGTTCATTTTGATAACGTTCCAGTACCCTAAGATCGCCAAATGAGCGAAAAGGTTCCTTGTGGGCCAAGGTGCGGCATAAAACCCGCGCATCAACCAAGCCAAGATTAAGTCCCTGGCCTGCCAGAGGGTGCACCCGATGGGCGGCATCACCGGCCAGGGCGATACCCGGCGCTGTCATTTGCGCTTTTTCAAGAGTAAGAGGAAAGCCATACAAAGGACTGCGCACACTGACCTTGCCCAACCTGCCCTGCGTAATTTCATCAAGCAGCCCGGGCAACTCTGTGGCCAGCTGTTCAGGACTCATGGCCTGTAGCACGTTAGCCTGTTTATCGCGCAATGACCACACCATGGAAACCTGATGACCATCACGGGTATCGGGCAATGGCAGGAAGGCGAGGATGCCATTGGGACGGAACCACTGGATGGCCGTATTCAAATGCGGCTTTTCAGTGGTGAGCTGCAAGACCAGCCCGGTATCCCCATAAGGCTTTGCTTCATGTGCCAGGCCCGCTGCCTTACGTAACGGAGAGCGGGCACCATCAGCCCCGATGAATAAATCAGCCTGTATTGTTTTACCTTTTTCTGTGATGACCTGCCCAGGTGAATAACTGTGCATTTTGTCGTCAATCCAGGGCACGCCAAAGATCTGCACCGCCTGGAACAAGGCCTGTTCTATTTCACCCGATTCCATGATCCAGGCCAGTTCGGCTTGTGCCGCCTGCCAGGCATCAAGCACCACCAGACCGTCCCGGTCACCATGGATCTCCATGTTTTCTACCGGCACAATGCGTTCGGCAGGAATGGAGTTCCAGACACCCAGTTCTTGCAAAAACAACTGGCTGGCTGACGAAACCGCATAAATCCTTGGATGGTATTGTTCACCCAGGTTGGCCAGAGGCTTTTTCCTGGGGCCCAGCAAACACACATTGACTCTTTGCCTGGCCAAAGCCAGCGCGCAGGACAGTCCGACAATACCGCCCCCGCAAACTACTACATCATATTTACTCATCTTGCACTCGGTACTCCAGCCTGTTTAGGCCATAAAATCCAAACTTCTCCTTGCTGCTTCATTTTACCAGCCAGATTACCGGCTTCAGGGCCACTGCCCCAGAAAAAATCAGTCCGGGCAGCGCCCTTGATAGCAGCACCCGTATCTTGGGCAAACACCACTTTTCTTAAGGGCGTGCCAGAACCCGGCTGGGTGGTTGATAAAAACAAGGGGGAACCCAGCGGTACAAAAACGGGATCAACCGCCACCGACCGTTGGGCAATTAAAGGAATACCATACGCCCCTTTAGGTCCAATGGCTTCATCAGCGACCTTTTCAGGCCGAAAAAAAACCATGGCCTGATTGGCATTTAACATTTCATTAACCCGGCCGGGATTGGCCTTGGCCCAGGCCTTGATATTTTGCATGGATGCTTGACTGATGGCTATTTCACCTTTGTCGGCCAGCCATTTTCCAATGGAAGTATAAGGGCGGCCGTTATGGTCGGCATAAGCCAGGCGAAGGGTTTCGCCGTTATCAAGCAGAACACGGCCTGAACCCTGAATTTGCAGGAAAAATGCTTCGACGGGGTCATCGAGCCAGGCAATAACAGGAGGCTTGTTGGCGCTGGCATTGATTTGCTCACGCGTATCATAAGGAACGATTTTATTGTCAACCAGCTTGCCCCGAATGCGCTTGCCAGCCAATTCAGGATAAACGCTACCCAGGTCAATGGTTAACAAATCTGCAGGCGGTGCGTACATGGGCCATTGATATTGCCCCCCTTGCGACAGGGAGCCCCTGACCACCGGCTCATAATAACCGGTTACCGTGTTGCTGCTGCCATTGGCACCTGAAACCTTCCAGGGTTGCAAATGGGTTTCAAGAAAACGCTTAACAAAAGCGGCATCATGGCTGCGGGCGGGCTGCCCTGATTCGGCAACGGCCTTGCAAACGGGCTGCCACGCCTGTGGAGTGGCACGCGCGGGGATGGTCAGGGAGCCGGAAATAGGCCGCATCAGCCCCCGGCAATTGTTGAGCAAAGTCAGCCAGAGATTGTCAACCTGCGCCTGCTCCCAACCCGGCAAATCAGACCAGGATACACGGGCATACTGGCCCGACAATTTACGTGGTGCAGTTTGTGCGAATGACGACAAGGGAGGCACTGTCAAGGGAGCGTCAATGGCAACCGCTTCGGGGGTTTCACCCGGGACATAGGGCGTTCCGCCCGAACAGGCAGCCAGCAAAACAACTGAACTGGCCGACAGGGCCAGAAGACGAAGTTTCATCATTATTCTTTTCCGTTCTTAATGTAAGGTGCGAGGAATGGTAAGCACGAATTCGGGAATATCCACATCAAAAGGCACCCCGTTTTCACCCACACAATGATAACTGCCCTTCATTGTGCCGTAAGGCGTACTAAGCGGGCAACCGCTGGTGTACTCAAAGGTATCTCCGACGGCAATCAGGGGCTGTTGCCCGATTACTCCCAGGCCCCTGACTTCCTGAACCTGCTCATTGCCGTCCTTGATAGTCCAGTGCCGGCTAATAATTTGCGCCGCAAACAAACCGTTATTCCTGATACGAACCGTGTAAATAAAAAAATACTGCCTTTTTTCAGGATCCGATTGCTCCGGCAGATATTGCGCAATGACCTCAACCTCGATGCTATCAGATTTCAAAAGAATTCTCCTGAATGAATGATCACTCTATTTTATGTGAAATAATAACCGCTTATTGTACTTCCACCATCTCTAACTACGAAAATTCATCATGTCAATACAGCATGTTACCCGAATTGCACCCAGCATCCTATCCGCCGATTTTGCCCGTCTGGGCGAAGAAGTTCGCGATGTCGTCCAGGCCGGCGCCGACTGGATCCATTTTGATGTCATGGACAACCATTATGTCCCCAACCTGACCATCGGCCCCATGGTTTGCGAAGCCATTCGCCCGCATACCACCGCGCCCATTGATGTCCACCTGATGTGTGAACCAGTTGACAGCCTGATCCCCATGTTTGCCAAAGCGGGGGCCAATATCATCACGTTCCATCCCGAAGCCTCCCGGCACATAGACCGCAGTCTGGGCCTTATCCGGGATCATGGCTGCCAGGCAGGCCTGGTTTTCAACCCGGGCACCCCACTTGCCTTCATGGATCATGTCATGGATAAACTTGATGTCGTCCTGCTGATGTCAGTCAACCCGGGCTTTGGCGGACAAAGTTTTATTCCCAACACGCTGGACAAACTGCGCCAGGCCAGAACACGCATTAACCAATGGCAAAACGCAGGCGGCCAACCCATTTTACTCGAAGTGGATGGCGGCGTAAAAATTGACAATATCGCCCAGATCCGTGCCGCCGGTGCAGATACCTTTGTGGCTGGTTCGGCTATTTTCGGCCAGACCGACTATGCCTCCATCATTGCACAAATGCGCCGCGAAATCGCCAAAGGCGAAGCCGCGTCAGCCACTTCACTGTAAAGGAAGGGCATGACCATCAACGCCGTTCTTATCGATCTTGACGGAACCCTGGTAGACAGCATCCCCGACCTTGCCCATGCCGCCAATGCCATGCGCCTTGAACTGGGCATGCACGCTCTGGGGCAAGACGTGATTGCCAGCTTTGTGGGTAAAGGCATCGACAACCTGATTGTTCGCACCATTAATGCCAGTCTTGAAAAAACTGCGCTTGCCCCAGACGTTTTCAATCAGGCACGAGAAATATTCAACCGGCATTACCACTTGGTCAATGGCGATAACAGCACGGTTTACCCCAATGTCATTGAAGGCCTGAATGCCATGAAGGTACAAGGACTCAAACTGGCCGTGGTCACCAACAAGGCCGAAGCATTCACCCTGCCCCTGTTAACCCAAACCGGCCTGATTGGTTTTTTTGATACAGTGGTGTCCGGTGACACCTGCGCCAGAAAAAAACCACATCCCGAACCGTTATTGTATGCCTGCGAAAAACTGGGGCATCCGCCTGAAAACTGCGTATTCATTGGCGACTCGATTAACGATGTACAGGCGGCGCAAGCTGCCGGCATGCCGGTATTAATCCTGCCTTATGGATATAACGAAGGAAACAGTGTACAAACCCTTAAAGTAGATGCTATTATTGACGGTATGACTAGCGCAGCCCAATGGCTGGCAAATCAATGATAGATTCAGGAAAACAGTAACGCCCATGAAAACCCCTTTTAATGCATTCGCTTCTTCTTATTGCGCCAACTATTGGCGCTGGTGGCGTTTGCATTCCGGGATTTTCAGGTAAAAGGCGCGTCCACGCATCCTTAACGTCAATCAAGCAGTAAATAAATTCCCGGTAACCTGTATGGCTAGGCCGGGTTTTTTATTTTTGCCCGGTCTAATTGAAAAAAACGAGACCACTATGATGACTGAAATTGAATTTAACGCATTAGCAGCACAAGGCTACAACCGCATTCCAATTGTCAAGGAAACCTACGCGGACCTGGATACCACCCTGGGCATTTACCTAAAACTGGCCCATACAGGCAAAGAGACGGGCCGCATGACTTGCCTGCTGGAATCAGTCGTGGGCGGTGAGCAGTTTGGGCGTTATTCGTTTATTGGCCTGCCTGCCAAAACCGTCATCACGGCAAACGGACAACACACCGACGTCATTACCGATGGCCTGGTGGTTGAATCCCATGAGGGAGACCCGCTGGAATTCATCAAGACCTTCCAGCAGCGCTTCAAGGTGGCAACCCGCCCCGGCATTCCCCGTTTTGCCGGTGGCCTGGCTGGTTACTTCGGCTACGATACCATCCGCAACATCGAGCCCAGCCTGGGCCCTGCCGTCAAGCCTTTTCCGCATGGCCAGGAAGAAGGCATTCCTGACATCATGCTGATGCAGGTTGATGAACTGGTCATTGTCGATAACGTGATCGGACGCACCTACCTGATGATTTATGCCGATCCGGCCGTTCCCGAAAGCTACAGCAAAGCCCAAAAACGTCTTCTGAAACTGCGCGCCATGCTGCGCAAACCCATCGAGATTCCTTACAGCTTGCCCAGTATGGTCACCGAAGAAATCCGTGATTTCAAAAAACAGGACTACCTCAATGCTGTCCTCAAAGCCAAAGAACATATTGCTGCCGGCGACTTGATGCAGGTCCAGGTCGGCCAGGTCATTGCCAAACCCTTCCGCGATTCACCCTTGTCCCTGTATCGTGCCCTGCGCTCACTAAACCCCTCTCCATACATGTACTTCTGGAATTTTGGCGATTTCCACGTTGTGGGCTCTTCACCCGAGACGCTGGTGCGCCAGGAAGTTTTTCTTGATGAAAACAAACAAGAGCAGTCCTCTATTACCATCCGTCCGCTGGCCGGCACCCGTAAGCGTGGTGAAACCCCTTCAGAAGATGCCGCACTGGCCGAAGAATTAAAGGCCGACCCCAAGGAAATTGCCGAGCATGTCATGCTGATTGACCTGGCCCGCAACGATGTCGGGCGTGTGGCACAAACCGGTACCGTTGAAGTGTCAGACCAGATGAATATCGAACGCTACTCACACGTGATGCACCTGGTTTCCAATGTCAAAGGCACGCTCAAGCCGGGCATGGGTGCCATTGATGTCTTGCGCGCCTCCTTTCCTGCCGGCACCCTGACCGGTGCACCAAAGGTCAAGGCCATGGAAATCATCGACGAACTTGAGCCGGTACGCCGTGGCGTATATGGTGGCGCTGCCGGCTACTTAAGCTACAACGGCACCATGGATGTAGCCATTGCGATTCGTACCGGCGTGATTAAAAACGGCATGCTTTACGTTCAGGCTGCGGCCGGCATCGTGGCCGACTCCGACCCCGAAAAAGAATGGCTCGAAACCGAAGCCAAGGCCCGTGCCGTTTTACGCGCGGCCGAACAGGTTCAGTACGGCCTTGACCAACCCGTTTAACCGTACAAAAAAAGGATAACAACAATGTTACTGATGCTTGATAACTATGATTCCTTCACCTATAACCTGGTGCAGTATTTTGGCGAACTGGGTGAAGACGTTAAGGTCGTGCGCAATGACCAGATGACGGTTGAAGAAATTGCCGCCCTGAACCCCGACCTGATTTGTGTTTCACCCGGTCCCTGCTCGCCTGCCGAGGCGGGTATTTCAGTGGACCTGATCAAACACTTTGCCGGCAAAAAACCCATTCTGGGAGTTTGCCTGGGGCACCAGTCCATCGGTGCCGCCTTTGGTGGCCGTATTATCCGTGCGCAACAAATCATGCACGGCAAAACTTCTCCCATCACCCATACCGGCACCGATGTTTTCAAGGGCCTGCCCTCTCCCTTCACGGTTACCCGCTATCACTCGCTGGCTATCGAGCGCGCAACCCTGCCCGACTGCCTGACCATCACCGCCGAAACCGCAGACGGTGAAATCATGGGTGTCGCCCACAAAACCTTGCCCATTTACGGCGTGCAATTCCATCCCGAGTCTGTACTCAGCGAACATGGACACGCCCTGTTGCAAAACTTTCTGGATCTGAATAAAAAATGAACATCACCTATACCGAAGCACTGACCCGCTGTATTGAACACCGCGAAATTTTCCATGATGAAATGCTGTACTTAATGCGCCAGTTAATGAATGGCGAAGTACCCGACACCATTGCCAGCGCCCTGTTAATGGGCCTACGGGTTAAAAAGGAAACCGTTGGCGAACTGACTGCCGCGGCAACCGTCATGCGCGAGTTTGCCACACCAGTCAACCTGGACAACACCAATGACCTGCTGGACATGTGCGGCACCGGTGGCGATGGCAGCAATACTTTCAACATTTCAACCACCGCCATGTTTGTTGCCGCCGCGGCAGGCGTGCCGATTGCCAAACACGGCAACCGCAGCGCTTCATCATCCTCTGGCAGCGCCGATGCCCTGGAAGCCATGGGTGCCAATATCGAGCTGCTGCCCGAGCAGGTTCGCGAATGTATCGAAAACACCGGCATCGGTTTCATGTACGCGCCCCACCACCATGCCAGCATGAAAAATGTTGCCACAGTACGCAAGGCTTTGGGCGTTCGTACCATGTTCAATATCCTGGGTCCCCTGACTAACCCTGCCAAGGCTGGCAACCAGCTGATGGGCGTCTTTCACCCCGATCTGGTGGGCATCCAGGTTCGTGTTTTGCAGCAGCTGGGCGCCAATCATGTCCTGATCATCCACGGTCTTGATGGCATGGACGAAGCCTCTCTGGGCGCCGCCACCCTGGTTGGTGAACTCAAAGACGGCGTGGTGAGCGAATATAAAATCCACCCCGAAGATTTTGGCATGCAAATGGTGTCCAATCGCAGCCTGAAAGTAGCCAACCGGGAAGAATCACTGGAAAAAATGCGTGAGGCCCTGGATAACCGTGACGGCCCGGCACGGGATATTGTTATCCTCAACGCCGGCCTGGCCATTTATACCGGCAACAAGGCCGGCTCTATCAAGGATGGGATAAACCAGGCCCGTGAATTGATTGCTTCCGGCGCGGCAAAGGCTAAAATGGAAGCATTCTGTGCATTCACAAGGAAATTCAACTCATGAGCGATATTTTAGCCAATATACTGGCCGTCAAAAAAGAAGAGGTTTCTTCCCAGAAACAAATCCGCAGCGAAGCAGACTTGCTGCGCGAAGCCAAGGCCCGGCAGGATGTCCGTGGGTTTGCCAATGCCCTGCGCGAAAAAATCGATGCAGGCAAGGCAGCCGTCATTGCGGAAATCAAAAAAGCCTCACCGTCCAAAGGCATCATCCGTGAAAATTTCACCCCCCCAGACATCGCACGCAGTTATGCCGCCAACGGTGCGGCCTGCCTGTCCGTCTTAACCGATGTCCAGTTTTTCCAGGGCTCCAACGACTACCTGCGCCAGGCCCGGGCCGCTTGCCCGTTACCTGTATTGCGCAAGGATTTTATTATTGATCCTTACCAGATCATTCATGCCCGCGCCCTGGGTGCCGACTGCATTTTGCTGATTGTGTCTGCACTTTCCAAAGAACAACTCAGGGAATTTGAAAAACTGGCCTTTGAACTGGGCATGGATGTGCTGGTTGAAGTCCATGATCGTAACGAACTGGAAATGGCCCTGGAGCTTAAAACCCCGCTCGTTGGCATCAATAACCGCAACCTGCGCACCTTTGAAACCTCATTGCAGAACACCCTGGATCTTTTACCACTCATTCCCGAAAACCGCACCGTCATTACTGAAAGCGGCATTCACTCACACGAAGACATTCAAAAAATGAAAGACCATCATGTGTATGGCTTTTTAATTGGTGAGGCCTTCATGCGCGAACCCGACCCGGGCCTGGCACTGGCTGATTTCATCCGGGAATAATCCAATGACTGACTCATGCGTATTGTGCAGGGCCAGCGATGAACCGCTCATTTGGCAAAATGAGCGGGTTCGCGTCATTGACGCCGCCGAGGCGGACTACCCTTGCTATACCCGTGTTATCTGGCAACAACACGTCAAGGAAATGACCGACCTTTCCAGCGCCGAACAAATGCTATTCATGCGCTTTGTGTTTTGTGTGGAGTCGGTTCAGCGACAGGTGCTTAACCCGGACAAAATCAATCTGGCGCAGTTTGGCACCATGGTGCCTCATTTACACTGGCATATCATTCCGCGTTTCAGGCAAGACCGGCACTTTCCGGCTTCCACCTGGGGCAGCCCCCGCTTTAGCAATAACGAAGCGCCCGATGAATGGCATAAGCACCTAAGCCAAATGAACCACCTGAAACCGGCCTACCACCAAGCTCTGACCCTCGCATTGGCAACCATCTGAATGACTGCTTCAAACTGCTTTAACGGCTCACTGTCCGATCAGCTTATGCGCTGCCACCCCCACTGGCAGGCACTGTTTAACCAGCCATCGCTTAAACCGGTACTGGAAAACATCAATTTTTCCCTGAGAGAACGGTTGCAGGCGGGGGCCATTATCTATCCTGCGGCACCATTAAAAATATTCGAGCGGCTTGGGCCTGAAGACACCCGGGTCGTCATCCTGGGCCAGGACCCCTACCATGGCCCAGGCCAGGCACAAGGGCTGGCTTTTTCCGTCCCGGACAAGCTAAAAACCCCGCCCAGCCTGCGCAATATCTTCAAGGAACTGGCCCGGGAATACAAGGGCATCAAACTGGCAGGAAATAACCTGGATTCCTGGGTCAGCCAGGGTGTCATGCTGCTTAATACCGTACTCACCGTTGAAAACGGCCAGCCGGCTTCCCATGCAAAACTGGGCTGGCACCGCATTACCGATGCCGTCATCAGCCATCTTGCCAACCAGGCACATTGCGTCTTCCTGTTATGGGGCGCCCATGCCCAAAGCAAGATCCCCCTGATTATGGCAGGCAAAGGCAGCCACCTTATCCTGAAAAGCAACCACCCCTCTCCGTTATCGGCCAGCCGCCCTCCCGAACCCTTTCTTGGCAATGGCCATTTCCAGGCCTGTAATGAATGGCTTTCAGCTCATGAATTGCCCCCGGTCAACTGGTCGTTGAAACAAAATGGCACAAAACAAATACAACAACTTGTCTTAAATATCTGATTTAATGTTTTTTTAGCTTTACAAGTTAGTAAAAACCCTTTATTATTGTCTCCTTACTGCAAATTGATTGGCAATTTTTATTTCAGCAGTTGATTAGTTAATATTGTTAATTAATGGCTAATTGTTTATGTAGCCCATATGCCAATCATCATCGCTCCTACCTCCTGACCTGCGCTGTTTAAATACATCCATTGGTTGATCCGGTCGGCTCGATGCTCCGATCAACAACTCGTCTGGCATTACCCCTTTCGTTTTCTGTTTGCTCACACATTCATACTTCGCATGAAGCGCGTTTTATCGTGTTCGTTCATGCCTGTGGTATTTGATGTTTCTGCGCAAAACAGACACATCCCCAGGCTTGTTACTTAACACTTTAAGGACACTTATGTCATTCGACACTCTTGGTTTATCGCCCGTTCTTCTGGCTTCACTGAAAAAATCCGGTTATACCGAACCCACTTCAGTACAGTCCGCCTCTATTCCCCAGGCACTGGAAGGGCATGACCTGATTGTTTCTGCCCAAACCGGCAGTGGCAAAACCGCCGCATTCATGCTGCCCTCTCTTCACCGCATTGCCAACATGCCCGCCAACAAAGGCGCCGGCGTACAAGTGCTGGTTTTGACCCCAACCCGTGAGCTGGCCCAGCAAGTCGCTGAAGCCACCAAAACCTATGGCGAAGGCATTCAGGACTTGCGTATTGCCACCGTTGTGGGTGGTATGCCCTATGGTGCCCAAATCAAGATGCTATCCCGTCGCGTAGACGTGCTGGTGGCCACACCGGGCCGTTTAATCGACCATTTGAATGCCAGGCGCGTTAACCTGTCACAAGTTCACACCCTGATTCTTGACGAAGCCGACCGCATGCTGGACATGGGCTTCATTGAAGACATTGAAAGTATCGTTGCAAAAACACCGGCCAACCGTCAAACCCTCATGTTCTCTGCGACCTTTGAAGGTTCGGTTGCCCGTTTGGCCGCTGATATGCTGAATGAGCCAAAACGCATTGATATTTCAAACCAGAAACAAAAACACACCAATATTACGCAAACCTTGCTATACGCAGATGATGCATCACATAAAATGCGTCTACTTGACCACCTGTTGCGTGATGCCTCCGTTGAGCAGGCAATTGTTTTCACCGCGACCAAGCGCGGTGCAGACGCACTGGCTGACCGTCTTGACGAAGAAGGCTTCTCGGCATCAGCCCTGCATGGCGACATGAACCAGCGTCAGCGTACCCGTACCCTGACCCAGCTGCAACGTGGCCGTCTGCGTGTACTGGTGGCAACCGATGTGGCTGCCCGTGGTATTGACGTACAAGGCATCAGCCATGCCATTAACTATGACCTGCCCATGCAGGCAGAAGACTACGTTCACCGTATCGGCCGTACCGGCCGTGCCGGCCGAAGCGGTCTGGCTTTCACGCTGGCAACCCATAGCGAAAAACACAAAATTCGTCGTATCGAACACTTCATTGGCCAAACTCTGAACGCCGACGTGATTGAAGGCCTTGAGCCCACCAAAACCGCCGAAAGCTCACGCGGCCGCAAGGGTGGTAAAGGTGGCGGTGGCCGTAATGGTGGCGGCGAGCGCAGGTTCAACAAAGGCAAAGACCAGTCCCGTTCCGGTTTTGCCATGAGAAAAGGCGATCAGGAAAGGTCGTTTGACAAACCCCGCGCTGAATTTGGCGATCGCCCTGCCCGTGCAGAGCGCCCTTCATTTGGTGACCGTCCTGCCCGTGCTGCTCAAGGTGATCGTCCTTCTTATGGCGACCGCCCTGCCCGTGGCGGCTTCGGTGGTGATCGTCCTTCTTATGGTGACCGTCCTGCCAAGGCTGGTTTTGGTGACCGCCCCGCTCGCGGTGGCTTCGGTGGTGATCGCCCGGCAAAAGAAGGCCGTCCAGCATCACGTGGTAGCGACCGTCCGTTTAGCAAAGGCGGCAAAGAGTCTTTTTCTCACGGCAAGAAAAAAACCACCGCTCGCAACTGGGCATAATCAAGCCATTTGATTAATGCTTAAACAAAAAGGGAATCGTTAATAACGATTCCCTTTTTCAATTCTGCCAATACCAACAACGGTTAAATAGCATTCAGCCCTGCACTACCACCCCGTCATCCAGCAATTGCCTGATACGCTGAGTATCCACCCCCCAATCCTGCAACACTTCCACGGTATGCTGCCCCGCAGCGGGTGACGGCTTATGAATGGCGAACTCAAACCCGCTCATTTTGAACGGGCTACCCAATTGATGCACCGTTTTACCCTGTTCACCGGTTGATTCAATAATCATGCCCCGCTCTTTAAAATGGGCATCACTGACTGTTTCATTCAAGTTTAAAACAGGTGTAACACAGCAGTCACTGCCTTCCAGTTTGGCGCTCCACCAGGCGAAGTCGTGGGTGGAAAACAATTGGTTTAATTCCTGCTTCACATAATTAACCTGCGCCTGATCGGGCGTATCGTGCAATGGTTTCAGGTCTTCACGCCCAACCAGCTCACAAAACACATCCCAGAATTTTTTCTCGAAAGCACCCACGGCAATATGACGGCCATCTGCCGTTTCATAAAAACCGTAATAAGCCGCCGCCCCGGTTAACTTGGTGACCCCGGCAGGCGCTGCCTGCCCGAATTCATTTAAAGTGGCCATGGGCAAACCGGCATACGCCAGAATGCCGTCGGAAAAGGAAATGTCCACCAGCCTGCCCTGGCCGGTACGCTGCGCATCAAACAGGGCCGCCAGTATGCCAATGCTGGCGGTGGAGGCACCGCCCAGCAAATCGGCCAAAGGCAGGTTGGACAGGGCTGGCTTGCCCGCACCATTCCCAATCTGATCGGCAATGCCGGCCTTGGCAATATAGTTAATATCATGGCCCGCTGCCTGGCTGGAAGGGCCGGTTTGCCCGTACCCCGTCATGCTGCAATACACGATGGCCGGGTTACGCTGTTTGACCGTATCATAGCCCACCCCCAGCCGCTCCATCACGCCGGGCCGGAAACCCTCTATCACGATATCGGCTTTTTCACACAAGTCCAGAAACAGGGCCTTGCCTTCTTCTTTTTTCAAATCCAGCCGCATACCCCGTTTATTGCGGTTAACCTGGGAACGCATGGCAGCCCAGGCATAATCACCGGCACCAGTGTCTTCCACCTTAACCACCTCTGCCCCCATATCGGCCAAATGCATGGCACATACCGGCCCTGGCAGCAAACGGGTTAAATCCAATACTTTTACGCCCTGTAGTGGCGGCCTTGACGCCTGACTCATTAATTTTCTCCTGACCTATTGTTTTGCTCTGCCTGCAGTTTACGCCACATGATTTTACCGGTATTGGATTTGGGCAGGGCCTCTACAAACTCAACCTGCCTGGGTGCCTTGTAAACCGCCATGGTTTCCCTGGCCCAGGCAATCAAATCCTGTTCTGACACTTTACCTTCATACGCTGGCTTAAGCACTACCAAGGCCTTTACCCGTTCACCTTTGGCACTGTCCTGGATGCCCACAATGCACACCTCATGGATGGCGGGGTGATCGTAAAAGGTATTTTCAACTTCACTGGGCCAAACTTTATAACCCGAAACGTTAATCATCCGCTTAAGCCGGTCACACATGAAAAAATAACCGTCCTCATCAATCCGTGCCAGGTCACCGGTACGGAAGAATATCCGGCCATCACGTTCCAGGAAAGACTCCTTGTTGGCCGGTTCATTTTGCCAGTAGCCTTTCATGACTTGCGGCCCGCTGGTAATAAGTTCACCCACCTCTCCCTGCGGCAATTCCTGCAAGGTGGCCGGATCAACAATACGGGAATCCACCCCCTGGGTTGGAATACCCAGGCACTGCCGCTTGCTGTTTTCAACCGGATTACAATGCAGGAAAGAAGCAGTTTCCGTCATGCCATAACCCTCGTTATACACAATACCAAACCGCTCTTTAAGCATGGCGGCAATCGCTTCGGGCATGGCCGCCCCCCCCCCTGACAACAGACTCAGGCTGGATAGATCCCGCTGCTGGGCATCGGCTTGTGAAAAACAGTCCAACACCATCGCGGGGGGTGCCGTCCAGACTGAAACCCGATGCTGCTCCATGAGTTTCAAGGCCAGGCTGGCGTTCCAGCGTGGCATCATAATCAGTGTGGCGCCCAGCATAATGGGCATATTCATGCCGTTTTGCATGCCCAGCATATGAAACATGGGCGCGACGGAAAGCATCACCGATTCGGCATGCAAATGACGCCAGATGGCTGAATTCACCAGTGAGGCCAATAAGGTGGCATGGGTATGAATACACCCTTTGGGCTTACCGGTGGTACCCGATGTATAAGGCAGCACGCAAAAATCATCGGGGCCGGTTTGTACCGGTTCAGCCACCAAACCGGCATTCAGAGCATCTGAAAACAAAACCATGCCATCAGTGAGTGCAAAGTCACTGCCATGCTTCACAAAATCAGGCAAGTCAGGGTCGTCAAGATCTTCTACAAAATCACGATAAGCATGCACCATGACGTGCTGCAATCCACCTTCCTGATTGCTTTGCATGCAAGGGGCCAACTGCTTTAGCAGTTCCTGGGCAACAAAGGCACAGCGAGCTCCACTATCAGACATATAGTACTGGATTTCAGAAGTGGTACACATAGCATTAACGGGTACAATCACTGCCCCCAGCTGCAAGACGGCATAATATGCAATCACAAACTGCGGACAGTTCTGGCTCATCAACAGGACACGGTCGCCTTTGCCCAGCTGCATTTTCTGTTGCAAAAACCCGGCCATCGCATCGGTGTATTGCTTCAGTTCACGGTAAGTGATCCGCCTGCCGCAATAAACAATTGCGGTTTTTTCCGGGTATCGCAAAGCAGCGGTTTCAAGATAATGGGGAAGCGTTACATGCGGTACAGTCCCCGTGGCCGGTACCCCTTTAGGCCAGAACTTATTCTTGATTGGGCTCATTACGTTATTGTCTCCTGATGAATCTGCCATTTACCAACATATTCCGGGTTAATCCATCCGGATACCGGTTTCCTTTGCAACTTTGCCATATTCGGCCAAATCCTCTTTAACGATTTTGGCGTATTCAGCGGCAGAATTACCCACAGGAATCAGGCCCATATCGGTTAAACGGTCATGAATTTTTGGCATTTTCATGACTTTCTGGATTTTTTCGCTTAGCTGGTTCACAATCGGCTCTGGCGTACCTGCCGGCACAAAGAACCCAAACCAGCCATTGGCATTGAAGCCATCCATACCCATTTCACTAAATGTCCTGGCCTCTGGCAAAGAGGTTAACCGTTTTGAACCGGTCACACCCAGAATCTTGAATTTGTCAGACTGAAGATGTGGGCTAATCGCCGTGATATCAATAAAGGCCGATGTCAGCTCACCACTTAACATGGCGGTCACTTCAGGACCTGAACCCCGGTAAGGAATATGCATCAAATCAATACCGTTAATCACTTTGAACTGTTCACCATGCAAATGGGAAGAGGTGCCATTGCCGTAAGAACCGTAAGAATACTTACCCGGATTTTTCTTCACGTGTTCAATAAACTCTTCCATCGTATTAACCGGAAGCTCACTTTTCACCACAAATACATCAGAGGACAGCGCTACTTGTGACACCGGTGTCAAATCACTGACCTCATAGGGCAATTTTTTATACAACCAGGGCGCCTGGACCAGTGCCGTAATGCCCAGCAATACGCTATAGCCATCAGGGTCTGCCCTCGCAACCGACTGATTCCCAATCGTGCCGCTGGCCCCTGGTTTGTTTTCAACCCATACGGTTGCGCCAAGCTCTGTGGCCAGTTCGTGCGAAATCATGCGGGCGATGGTGTCGGTTCCCCCACCCGGCGGGTATGGAACGACGATACGAATGGATTTATCGGGATAATTGCCCGTACTTGCCTGCACATTTGCCGTCAGCAGGGCACTCATGCCCACCGCTGCCGCACACAACATGGATACTGCCGTACGTCTTGTTACCTTCTTCATTTTAGTCTCCTGTAAAAATTCAGAATGTTGCTACTATTTTGCAAACCGGCACCGCAACTGTTTATGATTTAATAAGCGGAACCGGCCATTGGTCATGTTAGCGTTTAAAAAAATTAACGGGGTGTCATGCGAATGGCACCGTCAAGCCGGATCGTTTCACCATTAAGCATGGCGTTTTCCAGCATCTGCACCGCCAATGAGGCGTATTCTGACGGAAAGCCCAAACGCGCCGGATGTGGCACCGATGCGCCCAACGCCGATTTCACATGCTCTGGCAGTTTTGATAACAACGGTGTATCAAACAAACCGGGGGCAATCGTATTAACACGGATCTGGCGTTGCGCCAGATCCCGTGCCGCCACCAGTGTCATGCCCACAACGCCGGCTTTTGCCGAAGAATAGGGAATCTGGCCAATTTGCCCTTCATAGGCCGCCACCGAAGCCGTTAACACGCAAGCGCCACGCTCACCATCCAACGGTTCATTTTTAGCCATGGCCGCTGCGGCCAGACGCAATGAGTTAAAAGTACCAATCACATTAACGCGGATAATGGATTCAAATTTTGCCAGATCGCCTGGCTCACCGTCTTTTTCAACCACCCGAATGGGGGCACCGTATCCGGCACAATGCACCAGTGCCCGCAAAGGAGCCAATGAAACCGCTTTCTCAATGACCGCTTTCATTTGTTCCGGCTCGCAAACATCCGCCTTGACAAAGTGGGCCCCCGCCCCCAACTGCTGCGCCACTTCCTGCCCCTTGTCATTCAGGTCGGCGATGACCACCTGCACGCCTTTAGCGAGCAGTTTTTCTACGGTAGCCAGGCCCAGGCCTGATGCGCCACCCGTTACTACTGCCGACATATTTTCCTGCAACTGCATAAGTATCTCCTGCCTTATTCTATTTTCAATTAGTTTAATCTTTCAATAATGGTGGTATTTGCCATGCCACCTGCCTCGCACATGGTTTGCAAGCCATAGCGTTGATTATTATCTTCAAGCGCATGCAACATGGTAGTCATTAAGCGCACCCCTGAAGCCCCCAAAGGATGCCCCAGCGCTATCGCCCCGCCTCTTGGATTCAGTTTCGCCTCATCAAGCTGAAACTCGCGTTGCCAGGCCAAAGGCACACTGGCAAAGGCTTCATTCACCTCAATATGATCAATATCTGCCGGCTTCAGGCCGCTTTTATCAATGGCCTTGCGGCTGGAACTGATGGGTGCGGTTAGCATTAACAAGGGGTCATCACCCCGCACATCAAACGCCACGAAACGGGCACGGGGTTTCAGGCCCAGTTTTTCAGCCATGGTCCGGCTCATGATAAGCATGGCTGCCGCGCCATCACTGATTTGCGAGGCATTGCCTGCCGTGACATGCCAGCCAATTTGTGGAAATCGCTGTGCAACCGCTTCATTTTCAAAGGGAGACTTCAATTCAGCCAATTTACTGGCCTGCGTACCCGGGCGAATGGTTTCATCTTGATCCACCACGCCATTCACGGTATTAATGGGTAAAATTTCCCGTTTAAATAAACCGGTTTCCCGTGCCTGATGCGCCCGTTCATGAGAGCGGGCACTGTATTCATCCAGCTCTTGCCGGGAAATATCCCATTTTGCCGCCACCAACTCTGCCGATACGCCCTGTGACACCAGACCTGGCTCATAGCGTTTAAGGAATTCTTCACCATAAGGGTTTTGATCTAACCGGGACACCCCCATAGGCACATGGCTCATGGACTCGATACCGCAGGCAATCACGATATCGTAAGCACCCGCCATAATGCCCTGGGCCGCAAAATGCACGGCCTGTTGGCTTGAGCCACACTTGCGGTCAATCGTGGTGGAAGGAACATGCTCGGGAAAGCCGGCTGCCAGCCATGCCACACGACCCGGGGTGCCGGACTGCGCCCCTACCTGGCTGACGCAACCGGTAATCACATCATCTACCATGGCCGGATCCAGCTTGTTACGCTCAACCAGGCCCTTTAACAATTGCGCCAATAAATCGGTGGGATGCATTTGGGTAAAGGCACCACCCGTCTTGGAACGGCCAATCGGGCTTCTGATGGCATCAATAATTACCGCTTCTTCCATTTTATCTCCTTAAAATGAAACTTTAGTCTCATTATTTAAATAATTTAATTGATATTTTGATATTAATGTATCATAATTTTATTAAATCGCAAATAATTTAATTTATAAAGAGAATAAACAATGTCTACTTCAGAAACCCCAGATGAAAGCAAACTGGTCAGTGCGCTTGCCAGAGGCATTAATATCCTCAACTGTTTTTCGCCCGTTCAATATGAGCTCAGCGCCAAAGAAATCGGTGAAAAAACAGGCCTCCCCAAACCTACCCTGTTCCGGCTGCTGGATACCTTAAGTGAGTACGGGCTCATCCGCTACTCTGACCGCCTGTCCAAATTTGTGCCCGGTGCCGGTTTGTTAAACCTGTCAGCGCCCGTCTTGCAACGCATGACCATCCGCCAGATTGCCCGCCCCCTCATGCAGGAACTGGCCAACCACATTTCAGGCCAGGTGCAACTGGTTATGGGCAGCAAAAGCAAAATGTGTTACGTAGAAATCGCACAAGGTGCCAATAGCAAAATATACCGGCCAGAAGTGGGTGTACGCATGTCCATTTCGAAAACATCCACTGGCCGTGCCTATATCAATTCCATCCCGCCAGAGTTCCGCGAGCGCTACCTGACAGACCTTGAAAAAAAATATCCAGGCCAACGGGCATGGTTTGAAGAGCGCCTGCAAGACGCCGCCAATGACCTTGAAAAACTGGGTTTTTGCCGTGGGCATCGTGATTTCCATCGTGAAATTGATGCCATTGCCGTGCCCCTGAGAAAACCCATCGACAACGAATACTGGATGTTTGCCGCTTCAGTGCCGGTTTACAGCGAAGAAAGCAAACATATTGACGAAGACATTGCCCCCAGGCTGATTACCCTGGTAAGAACCGTTGAATCATCATTGGGCAATCCCAATTACAGTATCTGAACCCATTCCTTCCATTTTTACAAAAGAGAGAGACAAATGAGAACCGTATTCCGAGATGACCACGAACACTTCCGCACCCAGGTGCAACGCTTCATAGAAAGGGAAATCAGCCCTTTTCATGCGCAATGGGAAAAAGACGGCATTGTGCCCAAATCAGTTTGGGCCAAAGCGGGCCAAGAGGGCTTGCTTAACTGCATGCTGCCCGAACCCTATGGCGGTGGCGGTGATTTTGGCCACTCTGCCGTACTGATTGAAGAACTGGGCAAGGTCAATGCCACTGGCCCGGGCTTTAACCTGCACTCGGAAATTGTTGCCCCCTATATTTTCCGCTACGGTACGCCAGAACAAAAAGACCGCTGGCTGCCAGCCATGGCCAGTGGCAACATCATTGGCGCGATTGCCATGACCGAACCCGGCACCGGCAGCGACCTGAAAGCCGTCAGGACCACAGCCCAACGCGAGGGCGACCATTATATTATTAACGGCCAGAAAACCTTCATTACCAACGGCCTGAATGCCGACCTGGTGATTGTGGTTTGCAAAACAGACCCGGAACTGGGCGCCAAAGGCATTTCCCTTATCTGCGTTGATGCCAACACGCCGGGCTTCAGCAAAGGCCGGAAACTGGAAAAAATCGGCCTGCATGCCCAGGATACCTCCGAGCTGTTTTTTGATAATGTCAAAGTGCCGGTCAGCAACCGCCTGGGTGAAGAAAATGCCGGTTTCAGCTACCTGATGCACGAACTGGCCCAGGAACGCCTGGTGATTGCCGTGCGTGCCGCCGCCTCGATTGAATCTTTCCTGGAAAAAACCATTGCCTATACCCGTGACCGCAAAACCTTCGGGCAAAGCGTGTTTGACTACCAGAACACCCGTTTCAAACTGGCCGAAGCCAAGGCCCAAAGCACCATGCTGCGGGTTTTTGTAGACCAATGCATCGCACTGCACCTGGACAAGGCCCTGTCCCCCGCCCAAGCCGCCATGGCCAAGCTGAATGCCACCGAAATGCAGGGGCGCCTGCTGGACATGTTCCTGCAAATGCACGGCGGCTATGGTTATATGTCAGAGTACGGCATTGGCCAGGCCTGGATCGATGCCCGCATCGGGCGGATTTATGGCGGCAGTGATGAAATCATGAAAGAGATTATTGCCCGAACGCTGTAAGCATTGTCGACAAGACGCGTTTTGTGCAACAGCCGTTCTTGAGCAGTCGGCTGTTGGTGACCTTAGAATAAATTCCCCTCTGTGGAGGGGTGGCGCGAAGCGCCGGGGTGGTTGCTTGACTCTCACGACACATGAGGGCAAACGGCAGCACCACCCCGTCAGGCTTCGCCTGCCACCCCTCCTGACCGGGACGACACGCTTCTTCCAAGGTATAGGGTTGTAATATATCAAGCGCAGGACGAAACTGTTCCAAACCCGCACTGGATATTGCAAGTACAGCAATATCA